>Ga0247840_10000052_pt1 | contig 193706 bp, 195 predicted proteins | sample LaCruzMarch2015__FD_192404 | JGI IMG/M metagenome (GOLD analysis project Ga0247840, IMG submission 192404) | Freshwater microbial communities from meromictic Lake La Cruz, Castile-La Mancha, Spain - LaCruzMarch2015_17m | ecosystem: Environmental > Aquatic > Freshwater > Lake | place: Spain... | reverse complement strand
AAGAAATTGGAAATAATTGTTTAAGTTCTAACAACAAATCTGGCCTGAAATAAGTGGCACACTTTGCCACGGAATAGGTGGTACACTTTCGCCCGGAATACCTGGCACACTTTCCCCGGAATACTCACCCTGATCCAGTACAGGAATCGTTACCATCATTGCTGAATTTCCCTCAGGCTGAACTCTACTGTTACAGCAGGGAAAGCATGATTGCCGAAAAGTTTGAGGTTATGGCCAAGCTTGGGATTCTCAACAGCAGGATGAAAGATTTCTATGATATCTGGATGCTCTCACGCCAGTATGACTTCGAAGGTGCCAGTCTCGCAGAAGCCATCAGGCAGACGTTTGCGCAACGGGGAACAACGCTCGTCCAGATGAAAGAAATCTTTTCCAGAGAGTTCATTGAGGAGAATCAAGTGCAATGGAATGCCTTCAGAAAACGTATTGGTCTTGAATACCTGCTGGTCTCGTTTGCTGATGTGGTGCAGCAGGTGCAGGTATTTCTATCTCCAACTGTGGAAGCACTCAGGGCAAAGCGATTTTTTAAGGACAATTGGATTGCTCCAGATTCATGGCGGAGTAGTCATGAAAAACCAGAGGCGAGAGCTTAATCGTTGCTTTTATTTCTTGATCGATAGTGATAAAATTTTTGTTACGCGTATGTTACGCGAGAATGTTTAAAGTCTTATAACTCTTTTTATATAAGAGATATATGGCCTCAGTACAATATTTACACTGTAGAGGTCAGAAGTTCGAATCTTCTATCGTCCACACCCATAAAACCCTGTAAGTAAATAACTTGCAGGGTTTTCCTTTTTACTCTAAATACACTAAAGATTCGCGAAAGCTGTCGAAATTAACGCCGTTTATACCGGTTTTGCGACGTATATGCGACGCGAGCATGAGCAGCTATTTTGAAATACGCTGCTAATGCGTTGTTAGAAAAAATCTTATGCAGCCATGTTTACGAGAAGCGCTACCTTGACGGGAAATGTGTTCAGGTTTGCAGTTTTTGTTACACTATTGTTACACTATTGTTACACGGAATTCATTTTCAAGCTGCAGTAAAGTAAATCTATTGATTCCAGTCAGATGAGTCGGAAAAGATTATTTTTATCGGTGATCAGCTTTTTTACGGTTAAGCAAACAGTGCAATCCGCTTTTTTCTGCTCTCCAGTACACACAATCCGGTGGATAGGAAGCGCATATTTCCTGATATCTACTGGAAACCTTAGAGATGATAAGAGGACGGCTGGAATGTTTTTTCAGGGTTTGTTCTGCATCTTCGATTGATGCAAGTCTGGCTTGTCCTGAACGGACCATTGCTTCGGCGAGTTCGTCGAGAAAAACCGATTCTGTCGATACTGACACGGGATGGAGAGCTCGGCAGACACGCTCACCCAGAGCGATTATTGAAGCTTTTCGGATATAAACGGATGCTTCAGGAAAAGAGAGAATCCTTGGTTCAAACTCCTGAATTTTTTTCTGAATCCGGACAGCCTGCTCGTTATTATTGAGTGATCCCTCCGTGCTGTCGAAAACATGCAATGCCTTTCGGATGTTTTCAAGTACAAGCCCTGTACTATAATCGTCTGTTGTGCCCATTTTATTGAATGATGAGATTGATAGTCATGGCAACAAGAGTTGTGTCTGCTATTTTTTTTGCTCCGGAATGCGGCTTGTCGCTCAATCTGACGTCCACCTCCTTTTTGAACAGTTGCAAAAAATGCAACTGTTAGTTTTACGATCCAGTTCACAACATTCATAAATATTACGTAAGTGTCTGGATAAAAAAAGTTTTATCTCGTCCAAACAAGTCTGAAAGCTGCTTAAGGCTTAACCAAAAACTTTCATCTTCAAGGCGAACTTCAAGTTCCGGGCTGGTATTTCCGGCTTGGTAAATGACTACGTTACCTCTGCCGGAGTCCTTGTTTTCTGGATATGTTACCAGTTGCATCATGCATTATTGGCTGGATTAGCTTGTCATTGTATAATTGAAAGGTACTCATTCCCATGATCATCGGTAAGTCGATAGACCACAGAGGGAAAACAGTCTGAGCTATCCGTCTAATGTATCGATTGAATATAGTAATGAAATTAGTTGCTTTATTCGATTGATTCATGTAATTATCGGTATGTTTATTTCTGGCTACATTGATGCTTTGATAGCCAAAGGCGTCTTCGGTTTCAGTGGCGCTGAAGCTTCTGACGCGCTGGGATCAGGCGTTATCGCTACCCGTGCGGCCCTGCGTCGTCTGCGGCATAAGGGTGAAGTTGCCATGCCGTACCGGGGATTTTATGTTATCGTTCCCCCGGAGTACCGCAAGATGGGATGCCTGCCCGCAAACCAGTTTATTCCATTACTGATGGAACACCTGAAAGAGCCCTATTATGCAGGTATGCTTACCGCTGCCGAACACTACGGTGCAGCTCATCAACGCCCTCAGGCTTTTCAGGTTCTCCTGCAACATGCTCGACCGGATATCATTTGTGGGGATGTGAGGATTGATTTCATCATACGCAAGAACGCAGCGCTTATGCCTGTACAGGATTTCAATACGCCTCGCGGTTATGTAAAGGTATCGACCCCTGAAGTTACAGCATTTGATCTAACCGGGTATCCGCATCATGCAGGAGGTCTGGACAATACGGCAACTGTTTTATCTGAACTTGCAGAATCTCTTGACGGCGGGAAGCTGGCTGAAATAGCGTCACTCTCTCCCATAGCGTGGTCTCAGCGATTGGGTTACTTGCTGGATTTGATTGGTGAAGCCGGATTAGCCGATGGATTGGCTGAATATGTTGCAAGTCGCAATCCTGTTCCGACCCCGCTCTCGCCGTCACAACCTTACAGCGGCGTTCGAATGGCGGCCCGCTGGAGGCTAATGCCAAATGAAAAGGTAGAACCGGAAATATGATCCCTCTTGACTACATCACCACCTGGCGACTCAATGCTCCATGGCCGCAGTTATCTCAGATCGAACAGCATCTGATTATCTGCCGTGCCCTGGTTGAACTTTACATCGGTAAATGTCAACAAAAATGTCGCAGTTTTTAAAAAAAATTGCTATTAATAATCGGGGTTTAAGATGACCGTTTGAGGAGCCTCCCATACCTTGACTTTGCGAGTGCCCCAACGCTCAGGAAACACCCCGGAGAGTTCATAGAGGAGAAGCAGGTACAGACGGCTGGAGATGAACCCGAGTAACGGAACTACCTGGATAATGCAATAGTGAGCGATAAAACTCATCAGGATCGTTGCTGATTCCAGAATGACGTTTTGATAGCGAAGGATTGAAGCCCATCCCGTTTCCACACAGCTTCTTCGGGCAGAATGGTCAGGGAGCATATCTGCATGAATTTATCCGGAGTTTTTGTTGTAAACGCTGTCGGGGTGAGTACGGCTATGCAGCTCAACTGATCAGGATCGCGTACTGACCGGTAGATAATTGCAGCAAGGGGTGCCTCTCTTGCAACCCTTGCAAATCTCTGGGTTGCCTGATAGTCAGTAGCATGAGACCAGTCTGGTTCATCTTGCATGAAAGGGGGGCGGCGAAGGTCAACCATCTTGCCGGATAGCGCTATGGAAAATGCGGTGAACTGTGCAGGAGGAAGCCTTTCCAAACCTGTAGAGTCCTGCAGAAACTGCCATCGCCTGAAGCCGGTTTCTGCCGCAGCAGTTTTTACACATTCTGCCCCGTAGAATACTCCGGGATCATGCATGGCCCTGAAGCGGGAGCCATAAGGGGGAAGCGTTTCATAGCGAAAAGGGGTTGAGAGCAGAAAATGCAATGCGGCGGCTTTGTGTGGAACGGATGGTTTTCCCTGTTCAAGAATTTCTTCAAGCAGCTCCTGCTCGGCAAGTGAGTCTACAAGCTTCATGGTCGAGACAACATGCTGGGCCTCAACCATCCGCCACGCTTTATAGTGAACCAGAGTGGCTTCAGCAGAAAGCTCATGTCTACTCATATTTCCTCATATTTTGCTGAAAGTTTGCATAAGATATTCTACTATCAAAGTGTGTAGTTGAAATATTATTTTTTTTATATATTGTCGCGTTGTAATATTAAATAGTTAGACATACTTTAACCGTAAAATAACTATCCCATGCTAAAAAATTTTTTCTCCATCAAAGCACAGAAAGGCGTTACCATGATCGAGTATGCCTTGATTGCTGCCTTGGTAGCTGTTGTTTCAATTGGAACTCTCACTACTGTTGGAACTAATCTCAAAGCCGTATTTACGGCTATCGCAACCAAGCTCGTTGCCGCTCCATAAAACTTTTTATAACCAAATTTGAAACTACTACTCTTTGCTGCCGTCGCACTCATTTTGGGGGCGATGGCAGCCTTTATGGCCGCAAACTTGATGAGCAGTACTCAAGCTTCGATGACCAGGGTCGTCATTGTTGAGCAGCCCATTGATGCTGGCAAGGCTGTTAAGGTGGATCAGGTCAAGGCCATTGATTGGCCCAGTTCGTCGGTTCCGCGCGATGCATCCAGTCATACCAGCAGCGTGGTGGGTCGCATTGCCCTCGTCTCCATGATGCCGGGCGAGCCGGTTCTGCCTGGCAAATTGGCACCCGAATCTGCTATTGGTGGCTTATCCTCGATCATCCCAAAGGGCAAGCGCGCCATTACAGTTCAGGTAAACGAGGTGATTGCGGTTGCCGGTTTTGCCCTGCCAGGAAGCTATGTGGATGTTTTGGTCAGCAGCAAAGATGCCAATCAACAACCTTTTTCAGTAACAGTGCTGCTACGCGTTAAAGTATTGGCCGTAGCCCAGGAAACCACTGCAGACCCCGATAAACCAAAAGTGGTCAATGCCGTGACCCTTGAGCTTACGCCGCACGAAGCCGAAAAGCTCGACCTGGCCCGTAACATCGGGGCGGTTTCTCTCGTCTTGCGCAACGAATTCGACACCGGCGAAATACACTCCGCAGGTGTAAGGATGTCTGATATTGTGAACTCAAAGTCGACTGGTACAATGTCACCCCCTGCCGTACAAGCGATCCGCACTGTAGCGGCACCTGTGCGTAAAAACCGTGGAGCCGAAGAGATTCGTGGCACCAGCCGTCAATCTGTTGCCATACCCTAACCAACTTGTCCATGAATTTGACATGCCTTATGCGTTTTACCTATAGGATGAGTGTTTTTGTTGCGCTTTTTGCTGGTATTGTATCCGTGGTTGCAGTGGCCTCTCCCTCGATCTATCTTGTACCTGTAGGCGAGTCGAGGGTCTATCGGTTTGAACTTCCCATTACTCGTGTTGCCTTGGGCAACCCCGAGGTAGCCGACTATATTTTGCTTAACCCCACCGAACTCTATCTGCTGGGAAAAAAAACAGGTGCAACCAATCTTATTGTCTGGGACCGACAAGGCAACTTCAGGTCAACACCACTGCAAGTCAGCCGTAACATCGACCCCATAGAGCTCATGTTGAAATTCCTCTTGCCAAAGGAGACTGACATTCAGATTTTCTCCTGGGGGCAAGCGTTGGTTTTGGCTGGCTCGGTGTCTGACGCACTGGCTTCAGATACCGTCTACCGTTTGGTAGCAGCCTATCTGGGTGGCTCGGTTACGAAGGATAATCCGGAATCTGCTCTTATCGGCAATGACTCCGCAGCATTGAAAGGCATAATTGGCGAGAACAATAAGCTTTCTACGCCGGTTACGATGAGCATGAGCATGAGCAGTACTGATCGTGCCGCTTGCTCTGCGGGAGGTGACAGTACGCGCGGTGTGGTGAATCTTCTCAAGATTCGCAATTCGCAGCAGGTCAGGCTCGAAGTCTGCATTGCCCAGGTGTCGAGAACGTTACTCGAATCTCTTGGCGTCAGCTTCTTAAAAGCCTCGGGCGATGCACAGGGAGCCACCCTCCTGTCAGGGTTTGTCAGCAACGCTACGCTTAATAACGTTTTGTTCGGCCGGGTGGGTCAGTCCAACGGGATCAAGGTGGTTGCGGATCGTAAACCCTCGTTGTTCAAGGTACTGGCCGAGCCCACCATTGTTACCATGAGTGGTAAAGAGGGGTATTTCCTGGTTGGAGGAAAAATTTTTGCGCCCGTCAGTGTTGATAAAACAACAGGAGACGTTGAATACGAAGCACAAATCTATGGCGTGGGTTTACGCTTTACGCCAGTTGTGCTGGATGGTAACCGTATTTCGCTCAAGGTTGTATCCGAGGTTTCCGAGCCTGAGACAGGAGTTGTCCTTGCGGGAACTCCAACAAATTGGCCCGCGTTTAAACTCAGTACCGTTTCTACCGATGTTCAGATGAACGAGGGTGAAAACCTTGTTATTGGAGGGCTTAAGCTCGACAAGCTCACCAATGCGATTGATTCGGTGCCCTTGCTGGGTACAATCCCCATTTTTGGTGCGCTCTTCCGGGACACCCAGAAGAATGCCGAGAAGACCGAACTCATGGTCATTGTTCGTCCTACTCTGGTTAAAGCCAGCGCAACCATGCCAGAGCTTCCCACCGACAGGTTTGTACCTCCTACCCGAAAGGAGCTTTTTCTCGATGGAAAACTTGAAGGTTCACCGGTAAAATGAGCGCCATGCACGCAGAGATGGCCCAGCTCAAAACGCGGGCAAAGGAGCAGACTCACTCCCAGAAGGGGAGTGTGCTGGTCGAATTTGCACTCATCCTGCCCGTGTTTGTGACTGTTTTCATTGTGGGGAGTTCTTTGTATTTCGGCCTGTACAGCAAAACTGTGCTCAATATGGCTACCCGTGAGGGCGCTCGTGCCGGAGCCCTGTACGGTACGAGCGACAGAGAAAACAAAGCCGATAAGGCTGCTTTGGCTGCCTGTGAAGGTCTTCTCATCTCTTTTGGGCCTGGGGAGCCTGTGGTTGTCGTTAAGTCTACCATTTCAGGTAATATCCTCACCGTCAAGGCCAGTCTGATGTACATACCACTCAGATTCGATTGGGACTATATTTTCCCGGAAAGTTTAACGATTTCGGCCGAAACCCGCATGAGGCTTGAAGAATAACCATGGCACCCTCGCACCAGACCATCAGACGACTACACGGTCAGCGTGGCGCTGTAGCCATTTTGTTTGCCCTGTTTTTGCCGGTATTGCTGAGCGTTGCCGCTTTTGCGATTAACCTGGCCCGCCTCAACCTGACCAAAGCCGAACTTCAAAACGCGGCCGATGCTGCCGCTTTGGCTGGCGCTCAGTCACTCGGCGACGTGCTGTCACCTCATTGGGCTTCTGCTGCGGACACTGCGCAGGTTTGGGCAAAACACAACGTCGCAAATGGCTCAAAGATTAAGGATGCGACCATTGAAACGGTTTACTGGCCCAGTCTGCGTCCCTCAACCAGCGCACCTGTTGCTGGAGATGCCCCCGCTATACGTGCGATAATTACTATCGACAGTACCCATAATAGCGGGCCTTTCAAGTTCTTTTTCGCCCCCTTTCTGGGTATTTTCCGTAAAAACGTTTCAGACACCGCCATTGCCGTGCTACTTAAACCCGCCGGGGGCAGTGGTGCCTCCATACCCAAGCTGGTAAAATAAAAACAGATGAACATCATTACCTACTCTCCCCATCACTGGGAGGTTCCCGATACACAACTGGAGCTGGGTCAACACCAACTGGCCCGACTGGTAGGCGAAATTGGGGTTATGGTGCACCAACTCACAGCCCAAAAACCCGACCTCGTATTTCTCGTAGGCTTTGAACCTACCGGGCCTCTTTACATTCAAGAGGTAGCGAAACTCTGCCTCGCTCTGCCACATGCTGTCATTGTGGCCCTGCACCCAAAAACAGAGCCCGAACTTTTATTATCGCTTATGCGCGCTGGTGTGCGTGAAGTCATTGTCGACAGTGCTTCCGAAACCCTGCAACAAGTTATCGAGCGCACTTCCCTCCGTGTCAAAGGCGTAAGCATTAGCCGGGCTCGGGTTTTTGGGTTTATTTCGTCAAAAGGCGGGGATGGCAGCTCCTTTATAGCGGCTAATTTAGCTTTTGCGCTCTCTCAAAAGCCCGACACCCGCGTGTTGGCAGTTGATGTCTCTTTACCCTTTGGTGACCTCGACATGTACCTCACCGGAGAAAACCACCATCAAGATTTGGCTGATATTTCCAGTGAATGCGATCGCCTCGATCAGTCGCTGCTCGACAGCATGGTGCAGCACCTCAGCCCCACGCTCGATCTCATCTCTTCGCCTGCTACGTTCGAAAAAATCGTTCATATCGAACCCCAGCGTGTGAGTGAACTCATTCACATTGCCACAAACTTTTACGACTATATTCTGGTTGACTTTGGCTCATCTCTCGACCAGGTAGGTATCTGGGTTGTCGAACAGCTTGACGAACTCTGCATAGTATCCACTCCATCGCTGCCATCGTTGCGCCGGGCAGGCCAACTGCTCAAACTCTGTAAAGAAATTGAAAAACCCATTTCGCGCATCGAAATTATCCTCAACCGTGCTGATACAAGTGTTCGCATCTCCGGTACCGAAATCGAAAAAGTGATCGGCAGACCCATTAACAGACGCTTCCCGTCAGAGGCCGAAGCAGTGCAAGAATCACTCTTGATTGGCCAGCCCTTCTTGCAAGTGGCGCCCAAATCCAAACTTTCCAAAACCATCGTCGACTGGGCTGCGCACATCACAGGCAGCAGTCATTATAAACGTTCGTTATGGCAACGCTTAAAGATCAATTAGCTCGCTGGAATCTTTCCGGCAAACGGGCAGTCGCTTCCCCGCTCTCGAAGCCAACAACCACTGAGGTGCAGGCAAAACCTCACGTCGTTGAAGTTTCGGCTGCGCCAGTGCCAGCGTCTGCGGCAAAAACCAAAGCATCCCCGGAGGTTGACTCTTATGCGACCAAAATTAAGTTGCACCAACAACTGCTCACCCGTATCGACCTTAACTCCATCGAAAGCCTGACCCCTGAGCAACTGCGCAACGAGCTTGGGGTCTTGCTTGTTGAGCTTATTGAAGAAGAGGCCATTCCCCTCAATGATCAGGAGCGAGCCAAATTGGTCGTCGACCTGAAAAACGAAATCATGGGTCTGGGCCCTTTGGAACACTTGTTAGCCGATCCCACCATATCTGAAATCATGGTTAATGGCTATCAAAACGTCTATGTCGAAAAAAATGGATGCATTCAGCTTACCGGCATTCGCTTCAACGATGACGCACATCTCATGAAAATCATCGACAAAATCGTCTCTCGTGTAGGGCGCCGCATCGATGAATCCTGCCCCATGGTCGATGCACGCCTGCCCGATGGGGCGCGCGTCAACGCCATCATTCCGCCACTGGCTCTCGATGGCCCTGTCCTCACCATTCGGCGCTTTGCGGTTGAACCCTTGCGAATGGAAGACCTTATTCAAAAAAAAACACTCACACCTGCCATGGCTGAACTGCTCTCAGCTCTGGTTAAAGTCAAGTGCAACATCATTATTTCCGGTGGTACCGGTACGGGTAAAACGACGCTCCTCAACATTCTATCGAGTTTTATTCCCAGTAATGAACGCATCGTCACTATCGAAGATACTGCAGAACTACAGCTTCAGCAAGGCCACGTCATTCGCCTCGAAACGCGCAAGCCAAACATCGAAGGTAAAGGCGAAATCACCATGCATGCACTTTTGAAAAACTCCTTGCGCATGCGTCCCGACCGCATCGTGATGGGTGAGGTACGTGGCGACGAGGTGATCGACATGCTGCAAGCCATGAACACCGGGCATGAGGGATCGCTTACCACCATTCATGCCAACAGCCCACGACATGCACTGGGTCGGCTCGAAAACCTGGTTGCCATGGGGAGCATCATTCTACCCAGTAAGGTTCTGCGCCAGCTCATTTCTTCATCGATTCATGTTATCGTCCACGTCACACGACAAGGCGACGGTAGCCGCAAGATCACTAACATTCAGGAAATTATCGGCATGGAAGGTGACGTCATTACCACCCAGGATATCTTTTACTACAAGCGCACCGGCACGAACCAGGATGGATCCATAGAAGGGATGTTTAAAGCTACGGGCGTACGTCCCAACGTGTCTGAAAAAATTGCCGTTTATGGCATTGGCCTAACCATTGGAATGTTCGATTCCGATGACCACGACTAAGTTTTAACCTCTGCGCATATCATGACCATATTTTTGATCTCCTTCTTTGCTTTTATGGCAGTCATACTTGTTATGTTGCTGCTCTATGGAGTGTGGAGCCATTTTTTTGACCTCCGCAGGAAAGCGAAAAAACAGCGGTTGCAGGCTATCTATAATGCCATTCATTTGAGTGGGAAAAGCCTCGGCAGCGCACAACCTACCCTGAAGAATAGTGCACTCGAAACTTCGCTTCGTTCACGTTTCAGCAGATTTGACAATCTGCTCCAACGCGCCCATAGCCCGCTCACGCTCGTGCGCTTAACAGGCCTCATGCTCATCTTGTTTTCGCTGGTTGTGGTGTTGGGTTTTCTGAGCAAAACCAACCTCTTGCTCCTGCTCCTGCTGGCTGCCGCCATCGCCGGCACGCCGATTCTGTGGTTATCTCGGCAGGCAAACCGTCGTCGCCAGCTCTTTGGAGATAAACTCCCGGAAACGCTCGACTACATCTCGCGTGTAATGCGAGCCGGGCACAGCCTTACCTCAGCTATCGGTATGGTTGGCAAGGAATTTTCCGGACCCATAGGACAAGAATTCAAAACAGTTTTCGATGAAATCTCTTTTGGCATCCCATTCAAAGACGCGATTGGCAAGCTGGCCGATCGTGTTCCAAGCAATGATCTTAATTTCTTTGTCATTTCACTCAAAATTCAGCACGAAACTGGTGGCAACCTCGCAGAACTACTTTCGGTATTGGCTAAAACCATACGCGAACGTGGTAAATTGCGTGGAAAAATTCGCATACTCTCATCCGAAGGGCGCGCATCAGCCTGGGTGCTGGGCACTATGCCATTTGTGCTTACCGGTATCCTCATGCTCATAAGCCCCGCCTATATCTCAGTGCTCTGGAACACTTCCCAAGGCCAGACACTCATTGTCATTGGTGGTGTGCTCATGACCGTTGGCTTTTTTCTGCTCAAAAGAATCATCAATATCAAGGTTTAAACCAAGTCATTCCTGCCATGCAAGTTACCCTGCAAATGCTGGCCATCGCGCTCTCCGGTGCCGCTGTTACTTTGGTTGTGTTCGCGTTGCTCAATTTGGTGGTCGACAATAACACCCTCAATAAACGCATCACCCAAATCGTTCGCCAAAACAGGGCTCCAGCCAAGATCTCGGTTGCCAGGATGACGAACACCGGCAAAGTATCCGCCGTCATAAACATACTCTCCAAACTCTCTCTCCCGGAAGAAGGTTGGCAAAGCTCCAGCGTCCAGATCAAGTTTTTGCAGGCTGGCATTCGCAATAAGTATGCACCTCAATACTTCTTCGCTATTAAAACCATGCTAACACTGCTGCTGCCAGCGGCGGTGATTTTGTTTCTGCATTTCACTCAGCCTCACATCACCTTGCCTCATATCATGATCCTGATAGTGCTCTCAGCCGCATCAGGATACTATCTGCCCGAGCTAGTGCTGCACTTGATCACCCAACAACGTGTCGAACGTATGCGCATCAGCCTGCCCGATATGATCGACCTCACGGTCGTCTGCACGGAATCAGGCATGGGCATCGAAGCCGCCATTGCACGCATATCGTCCGAAATGGCCAGCACTAGCCCCGACCTGGCCGAAGAGTTTTACCTCTCGACCCTCGAAATGCGCGCTGGTGCCAACCGCATCGAAGCCTTGCGCAACCTTGCGCTACGTTCACGCCTCGAAGAGTTGGAAAACCTCGTCTCCGTGCTCATACAGTCCGACAAATTTGGTACCACGTTGGCCGAATCGTTGCGCGTGCATTCCGATATGATGCGCACACGCCGCAGCCAACGCGCCGAAGAGGTTGCCGCCAAAATTCCCGTCAAAATGACTGTGCCGCTCGTCTTGTTTATTTTCCCGGTGCTCATGCTGGTTCTGCTGGGGCCGGCAATCATTCAGATGATTCAACTCTTCTCACAAAAGCCTTTGCCATGAACATCAGCTCTCTGTTGCAGATCCTGTGGGCACAATTGCCATGGTTGTTGGCCGGTGCGGGGTTGGGCCTGTGGCTGGTGCCTTTGGCCCGCATTATTCCCCGCAAGGTGTTGCAGTTCACCAAAGCCGCACTGCATGAATGGCAAGGCCCCGGTGGCGGCCTGGAGCAGCCCGTTCCATCGAGCCGACGCATTTGGGTGCCGCTGCTCAACGCCAGCTTGTGGGCCTTTGCATCCGACATCACCAGCCATCCGACATTCCAGACCGCACTACTATGGGCCTGTTTGGCCAGCACTCTGCTGCTACTCGCTCTCATTGACTGGGACACTACCCTTTTGCCCGACTGGGTTGTCTTGCCTCTGGGGGTGGCGGGTCTGGCCAGCAGCTATGCAGGATTGACCCCGCACAGCCTCTTCGTCAGTGCACTATCTGCCGCTGTGGTGCTGGGCCTGCTGGGTGGGCTTGCCTGGCTGTTCCGGCGCATCAAAGGTGAAAGTGGTATTGGTGGTGGTGACCTCAAACTGCTGGCAGCACTTGCCACCTGGTGGGGCGTTGTCGGCGTACTTTACATCGTGTTGTGGGCCAGTGTGATTACCGTGCTCTGGTATGTGGTGTGGCGCCGTTTTAAAGGCCTTGCCCCCCAGGCCGAGTGGCCATTTGGTCCCGCCATTGTGGTGGCTGCACTGGCATGGGGCTTGCAGACTGCTTATCTCCCCACACAACTCGATGCGGATAGTTACCATGGCCCAAAACGCACCGCACTGCCAACTCTCCAGGAACAAGTGGAGTCGGAATGCCAGGCTCTGCAGACATATTCAGCCAGAGTTATTGAAGCTGCTGTTCGGATAGAGACTGAGGGTTATGCAATATGGTAACGAAAAATATTTGTTCTTATGTTCAGGATCTGACAGGGAGTGTTTTGGTTGTTTATAATGGATAATGGTTATTATTTCTGATAACTTGAAGTATACAAACTGGCACGTTCAAGCAATATCAAAATTCCTGGAGTGAATACTATGGTTGCCTGCATCAACGATTATCTGAGTCGGTACGGCGGTTTGGCCGTCGGACATGAAGAGGAACAAAAGCGATACTTCGAGCAGAAAAGGGTGTATGCGCTGCAAATTGAAACCACTGATGCTTGTCATCAGGGCTGCATCTACTGTTATGCCGGTTCCACACCTCGGGAGATGCATGGACTCACCACGCTTGAAATCCGCCATTTGCTGGACGATGCGGCTGCGCTGGAAATCAGGGCCATCGACTGGTTGGGAGGCGATCCTCTCGTTCGTCCTGAATGGTATGAGTTGATGCAGTATGCCCGGTCGTTGGGCATGATCAACAATGTCTGGACCAGCGGTCTGCCCCTGCGGAACAAACAGATTGCTGCTCAGGTCTATGAGGTGACCGACGGAGGTTTTGTCTCGGTTCACCTCGATTCCATCACTCCGGAAGTCTATGCCAAACTCCATCGGGGGGGTAATCCTCACTACATCAATGCCATAGTCGAAGGGGTGACGAATATGCTCGCTCTGGGCAAACCCGCCGAAAAAATGATTAATTGCATCACCTACACCGCACTGCAAGGTCCGGAAGATGCCATCCGAACGATGCGCTGGTGGTTTGAAGAGAAAGGACTCCGCACCTGCCTGACCATGTTCAATCCCGCAGGAATGGGAGCTGAGTGGAGCGCGTTTGAACCGAATCTCGCTGAAGTTCAACAAGTCTATACGGAGCGTGACCGTATCAATTACGGTGGTGACAACATCACCATCGGCGCCATGGACACTGATAAATATTACTGCGGAACCATGGCAACGGTGACCTTCACTGGTGACGTAACCCCTTGCTCGGTTATCCGCAAAGGTGTAGGCAATATTCGCTCAACGCCCTTTCCGGAAATTATTGCCAAACATAGTAACACCCTTGTCCATGGAGATCTGCACGATATTTGTAACCTGCCCACTCCCTGTAACGTTTGCGTCAATAACTCACATTGCTGGGGATGTCGGGCCAGTGCTTACCATTACAATGGCGATGCGGATGGTCTGGATCCAAAATGCTGGTTGATTCCGCAAAACCAGCAAGAAAAGTAACTCTGTAACTCAAAAAGGAGATATTCAAATGAGTGGAAACAGACTTGATGTCACTATTGGAAACGTTAGTGAAGTTTACGATGGTCCTGGAGGTATCCTTTGGGAGATGCTGATGGGCGAACAAATTCATGTTGGCGGCGAACAAGAGACCGACATTCTGGCGCAAAAAGCCGGAGTCAGCGCGGATAGTCACCTTCTGGATGTGTGCAGTGCGCTGGGTGGTCCAGCACGTCAATTAGCTCAAACATATGGCTGCCGCGTAACGGGCCTCGATGCGACCCAAAGGATGCACGCAGAAGCTATTCGCCGCACAAAAGAGGCCGGGCTGGATGACAAGGTCGAATTCAAACTGGGAAATGCTCTCGACATGCCCTTTCGAGCAAATACCTTCGATGTGGTATGGGGACAGGATGCCTGGTGTTACATCACCGATAAAAAACGCCTCATAGATGAGTGCGCTCGTGTTTTAAAACCGGGTGGTATTCTTGCGGTTACCGACTGGCTTGAGACCGGTTCAATGACCAAAGATGAATGGGATGCCTTGCACTCGTTTATGGTTTTTCCCTACATGGAGACATTGGAAGGTTATGCAACCCTGGCCGAAACTGCCGGGTTGACGATCATTGAGAAGGAAGACCTTACGCCCGATTTTTCCAGATACGTTCAAATATATCTTGAAAAAGTGCAGAACGAGTTTCGTCAAGGGATTCTCGACAACTATGGCCAGGAGATGTATGACGGCGTAGAGCATGGTATTACCCTTTGGCGTGACGCCTCATTGGCTGGCAAGGTGGGCAGAGGCCGACTTATCGCCCGGAAATAGTCAGTCAAAACCAGAAGGACAGAAAAGGCGCTTCGCGACGAACTCTTCCTGATTGCGTTCGTCCCAAAAAGTCTCTTTCAAATCAACGGTGATCAGGCTCATTTTTTCCTTTTTTTACGGAAAAAACGTTGGATATGGTATTTCTGTTTATTATATAAATATACAGCTATATAATTATCTAATAATTTATAATCCCCATCTGTATCTTCTGTACTGCTTTTCAGGAAATTTGAGCTTCTTCAGGGATCTTCATGTTTCAGGATGGATCAACGGCGTTGCGGGATTGCACTGCAACTCTGCCGGCAGGATTACTGGGTAGCAATTGGGGCTGAAGGAAATTGTCAATCGGGAGGATGCTCATGAACGGTAAACTTTCACGCAGGGATTTCAATAAGCTGCTTGTCAGCGGGGTTGCAGGTGCGGCATTTGGTATCGCAGGCTTTTCAAAACCGCTGTTTGCCGCGTCAAGCCGGGTGGTGATCATCGGGGGGGGATTTGGAGGCGCGGCGGCGGCAAAGTATCTTCGGAAGCTTGACCCGTCCATATCGGTTACCCTTGTTGAGCCGAAAGCGATTTTTCATACCTGCCCGATCAGCAACTGGGTTATTGCTGGTTTGAAAACATTGCCGGATATTGCCCAGAGCTATTCCGTCCTGAAGAGCCGCTATCAAGTCTCCGTAGTTGTCGATACGGCTGTTGCCATCGATGCGCCTGCAGGAAGGGTTACCCTGAAAAGCGGCAAGGTGCTTCATTATGATCGGTTGATCGTCTCTCCGGGAATTGATTTCAAATGGGATGCCATTCCGGGTTACAGTCAGGCTGTTGCAGAAAAAAATATGCCCCATGCCTTTCAGGCCGGTTCACAGACCATGTTGCTCCATAAGCAACTGATTGCCCTGAAAGATGGAAGCAACGTCTTGATCTGTCCTCCGGCAAATCCTCTTCGCTGTCCTGCCGCACCCTATGAAAGGGCCAGCCTCATGGCCATGTATCTGAAAAAGTATAAACCGAAATCGAAAATCATTATTCTTGACGACAAGGAGAAGTTTTCGAAGCAGGAGCTCTTTATGCAGGGATGGGAGCGGTTTTATCCGGGAATGATTGAGTGGCGAGCGGCTACTGCAGGCGGAAAGGTTGAAAAGGTCGATGGTGCTGCCATGACCGTGACCACTGAGTTTGGTGATGAGCCTGGTGGCGTTATCAATGTCATTCCTCCCCAGAAAGCAGGAGCGATTGCTTTTGAAGCTGCTCTTACCGATGCAACAGGGTGGTGCCCTGTTCACCCAACTACCTTTGAATCAACCATTCACCCGGGTATTCATGTTATCGGTGATGCCTGTATTGCCGGGGATATGCCGAAATCCGGTTTCGCTGCAAGCAGTCAGGGAAAGGTTGCCGCTGTCGCAATTGCAAGCCTTTTACGAGGAAAAGTGCCTGTTTCCCCCTCACTGGTAAGCACTTGTTACAGTCTTATCGCTCCGGGTTATGCCATATCGGTTGCCGGTGTCTATAATTTGAGTTCTTCGGGTATTGTCGATATCAAGGGAGCTGGCGGTTTGACACCTATGGACGCAAGTGATGATCATCTTCGTCAGGAAGCGGCTTTTGCATGGGGCTGGTATAAAAATATTACCAAAGACAACTGGGGATAACTGTTTTGAATAGCATGGCAGGAATTCTTGCAAAAAAAACAGAATTTTTTTGATTCGTCGATCCGGTTTTAGTATATAACGATATAACGATACAGATGTTTCCGGCATTTTGTATAATCATACGGAGAGATTCCTGTAAGAAAGGATCGTTTTCTTTTCAATAAAAAGTACGTGGTTGTAGAATTTTATTTCAGTAATAAAAACAGAGGAATGGAAGATGAAGCGAATCGCCATGATTGCTGCGGTAAGCATCCTGATGCTGCCTTTGCCGGGAAAGGCTGCCGCTCGTGAAGAGAACATCGCGAAAGGCAAACAGCTTTCCTTTAGTCCGATGAAGGGGAACTGTCTTGCCTGTCATATGATACAGGAGGGAGAGATGACGGGCAATTTAGGCCCGCCTCTGATTCAGATGAAACAGCGCTATCCTAAAAGAGGAGTGTTACGTGCCCAGATTTGGGATGCCAGCGCAAAAAATCCTCAAAGTATGATGCCGCCCTTCGGAAAGCACGGTATCATGACCAATGAAGAGGTAGATCAGGTTGTTGATTACCTGTACACGCTATGAGTGTCAGGATGCAGGAGCAAGATGTAACCGTTTTGAATGCAATAAATGATAAGGCCCGACAAATGGGCTATTTTACAAACAAATTCTCTTGAAGGAGGTTGGTATGGGTGTTTCCCGAAGACAATTTTTCAAGTCTGTCGCTGGCACAATAGCGTATGCGGCAGTGATTTCAGCAGTTCCTGAACGGCTTTTTGCCGCCTGGAACCAGAAAGCGTTCACCTCTGAAACGCTGGCAGCGGCCATTACCGCAAAATACGGCAGCCTGCCCATTGAAAATTCAACCGCAATTCAGATAAAGTCGCCGGAGATTGCAGAAAACGGAGCCTATGTGCCGGTTTCGATAGCGACGACTATTGCGGGGGCATCAAACATTACCATTTTTTCCGAAGCTAATTTCGCTCCTCTCGTAGCCTCTTTCGACATTATGCCGCGTATGCGTCCTGATGTTTCCCTGCGGCTTCGGATGGCAAAAACGGCCAATCTTGTTGTGCTGGTTCAGGCTGGCGGAAAGCTGTACAAGGCGGTAAAAGAGGTTAAGGTAACTATCGGCGGCTGCGGCGGCTGATGATCAATTTCATCAATAATCATTCAGAGGGAGTCTTGCTATGAAAGTTAAGGCTGTAGCACAGAATAATGTTGTGTCAGTAAAAATTCTTATTCAGCACGTCATGGAAACGGGACGGCGCAAGGATGAGACCGGTAAACTTGTAGCCGGACATTATATCACCGAAGTGAATGCAGAACACAAGGGAGAGCGGGTCTTTCAGGCGGAAATCGGTCCCGGCGTCTCAAAGGATCCCTACCTGGCGTTTCAGTTTACTGGCGGGAGTGTTGGAGAAACGGTAACAATCTCCTGGGTTGACAGCAAGGGCGGAACCGAAAAGACAGACAGCGTTATCAGCGCACTGTAACTCATAATTCAATCGGGAAGGAGTCATGAAAAAAATAGTGTTTAACCGTTCTCTTGCGCTTCTGTTTGTTCTGGCAGCCATGCTTGCCGCCGTAAGGGTTGAGGCTGCCGATTATCAGACCCGTGTGCAGGCCGATATACAGGCGTTCAGGGATTATTTTACCGCCCAGTTTCCCGACGTCAAGTTTGCCGATTATGCAGATGGAGTGTATGCCATTGATGAGGATTCCCGTCAGCAGTGGAAGGAGATGGAGGAGTTTCCTCCCTATGCGCTATCCGTTGAGGATGGCAAAGCTTTGTTTGAAATACCCTTTGCCAACGGTAAAACCTATGGAAGCTGTTTTGCAAATGGTGGCGCTGTCCGGCAGAACTATCCCTATTTTGACGAAAAAAAGGGAAAGGTGGTGACTCTTGAGATGGCCATCAATGATTGTCGGGTGGCTAACGGCGAAAAGCCACTGGCCTGTAAAACCGGTGATATTGCTAAAATATCTGCCTATATGGCTTTTATCAGCAGGGGGAAGCCCGTTGATGTGAAGGTGCAAAGTGAAGGTGCATATAAAGCCTATGTAAAGGGCAAGGAGCTTTTCTACGCCAAGCACGGAAAGCTTAACATGTCTTGCGCTGGTTGCCATATGCAGTATGCTGGAAGACGACTTCGTGCTGAAATTCTTAGTCCGGCGCTTGGTCATACCACCCATTTTCCCGTTTATCGTTCAAAATGGGGAGAGATCGGCACCCTTCACAAACGCTATGGAGGCTGCTCCAATGATACCGGAGCCAAATCGTTCGCCCCACAGAGCGAGGAGTACTGTAATCTTGAGTTTTTCGAGACCGTGATGTCAAACGGTTTGATTTTTAACGGCCCGGCTTCACGAAAATAAGGAGAACGTTATGAAGAGAATACTACTATCTGCTTTTGTCCTGCTCGTTGTTTTTGCGAGTGCCAGTGAGTTGCGGGCTGAACCTGCGGCGAAGGAGTTAATCGAACAGGCTGAGGCCAAAAGAAAAGAGGCTGCGGCTATTGGTTTCGAGTGGCGTGAAACTGCTTCGCTTATCAAGAGCGCCAGAGCGGCTCTTGAGAGCGGTCAGGAAGCCGAGGCGGTAAACTTCGCCGGGCAGGCTCTTCAGGAAGGAGAGCAGGCTCTTGCACAAGGCAAGTATATGCAGCAGAACTGGGAGAGCCTTGTTCCCAAACCTTAACATTTTTTTAGCCGCATCAATCAGGAGTTGTCCCGTATGTTGACCGTGCGGGACAGTGCCCTTCAGTAACGCTTTTTTACCCTAAAACGACCCACTGTTATGCAGCTTTCCCGCCGTGAATTTATACGTATCCTTGGCCTTGCAGGAGCCGCAGGCCTGATTCCCGGACTTGCCAGCAGCCGCACATCCGGAGCTGATATCTATGAAATGCAGGGATTCGGTGATGTCCGCCTGTTGCACATTACCGATACCCACGCACAGCTTATGCCGATCTACTATCGCGAACCAAATCTCAACCTCGGTGTCGGGGAAGCCCTGGGACGCCCCCCTCATCTTGTTACGGCTTCTCTGTTGAAATATTATGGTGTTTCGCCTGACACTCCGCTTGCTCATGCCTATACGCCCTTAAATTTCGTCGATGCAGCTCAGAAATACGGCAAAGTAGGCGGTTTCGCACAGTTGAAAACGCTTGTCGAAAAAGTTCGAGAGGAGTTCGGGCGCAGTAAAACCCTGCTGTTCGATACCGGAGATACCTGGCAGGGATCGGGAACAGCTTTGTGGAGCAGAGGAACGGACATGGTTGAAGTTACCAATCAACTCGGTGTTGATGTTATGACCGGCCACTGGGAATTTACCTATCTCGACAAAGAGGTGAGAAAAAACCTCGCAGCATTCAAGGGAGATTTTGTCGCACAGAACGTAAAGGTGAAAGAGGATGCGCTCTTTAACGGTGCACAGGCTTTCGATGAGAGAAGTGGTCACGCTTTCCGTCCCTATGTGATGAAAGAGCTTGGTAAACACAGGATTGCCGTTATCGGCCAGGCATTTCCCTATACGCCTATCGCAAACCCCGGCAGGTTCATACCCGACTGGACATTTGGTATCAATGCCATCGAATTGCAGGAGTTGGTCAATTCGGTTCGTTCAAAGGAAAAACCGGATGCCGTGATTCTCATTTCGCACAATGGAATGGACGTCGATCTCAAACTTGCCCGGGAGGTAACCGGTATCGATGTAATTTTTGGTGGCCATACGCACGACGCTGTTCCACAGCCTTTTGAAGTTCGGAACAAAACGGGTCGAACCCTTGTCACCAATGCAGGTTCCAACGGCAAGTTTCTCGGTGTTATGGATCTCAAGCTTGGCAACGGCGGCGTAAAGGAGTTCCGTTACCGGCTGCTTCCGGTTTTTGCCAATGAACTTGCCGCAGATGCCTCCATGAAAGCGCTGATCGAGCGTATCAGGGCCCCGCACCTTGCCAAGCTCGAAAAACCACTTGCTACGGCGGGAACGCTCCTGTATCGGCGGGGAAATTTTGATGGCCCCTTCGATCAGGTTATCTGCGACGCCCTCCGATCGCGCAATGAAGCACAGATTTCACTCTCGCCCGGCTTCCGCTGGGGAACCACGGTTTTGCCTGGACAGACTATTACTATGGAGCATGTGCTCGACCAGACCTGCATGACCTATCCGGAAACCTATGCGCGGGATATGACCGGCCTTGAAATCAAAAATATTCTTGAAGATGTTGCCGACAATCTTTTCAACCCCGATCCCTATTATCAGCAGGGTGGCGATATGGTGCGTGTGGGTGGTATGTCGTACCGTATTGATCCGGTAGCGGCTATGGGCAGTCGTATTGACGACATGCGGCTTGAAAACGGCACTCTTGTGGATGCCTCTAAAAAATACCGTGTTGCCGGATGGGCTACGGTTGGTGCATCATCAACCGGAGAACCGGTCTGGGATACGGTAGCGGCGCATCTTCAGGATGTGAAAACCGTTGAAATCAGAAAACTCAACGTTCCTGTGCTGAAAAATGCAGCCAGCAATCCCGGTCTCGATTTTTCAGTCTCGTAACTGTTTTTGAGAGCTTTTTTATAGAACTTCGCAGAAGATAAACCGTTGGATAATATGATGACAATTCGAAAGGCAATGCTTGCGGCGGCTCTGGTGATAACGCTCATCGCTCCTTACCCCGGTAGGGTTGATGCCGCCATATCGACCGCTGAAACCCATGTTAACGCAGCAGTCGCACCGCAGTTTTCCGCAAAGAGCGTACAGGGCGTTCTGCTTTCAAGCCAAAAGCTTGCCGGTAAGGCCTATATCGTTAATTTTTTCGGATCCTGGTGTCCTTACTGCCGGAAAGAGATTCCTGAAATGGTTGCCCTGCAGGAAAAATATGAGAAAAAAGGATTTACCTTTATCGGGATGGCCTACAAGGATAATGAACATTCTATGCCGGATTTTATCTGGGAACAAGGCATCAATTATCCGGTTATCATGGCAGACAAATCGATTCTCAAAAGTTTCGGAAGTCATGTTTCAGGCGGTATCGCTTCGGTGCCGCTGCTTTTCGCGGTTGGTCGTGATGGCAGGCTTGTCGCCGTTGAGCCAGGTGCCCAGACGAGGGAGGATCTGGAAAAACTGATTCTTAAAATCATGCAGGGATCGGCTAAACCCTGAATGATGGAAACAGGTTTTTTGTCACTTTTTTTTCCTGTACATCGGTTCTGCGTGCAGGTGAAGAGAGGGCGAGATGTATTTCTGGATCTGTTTCCTTTAAAAAGTGAGATTTTCGTGCGATATTAAGCATCACCATATTTCACAATAATCAATCGACAGGGAGAAAAAGAGTAATGCCGACAACACACGAAAACCTGAAAAACGCTTTTGCAGGAGAAAGCCAGGCATATCAGAAGTATGCAGCATTCGCCAAAAAAGCTGACAAAGAGGGCCTGAAGAATATTGCCAAACTTTTCAGGACCACCGCCGAAGCTGAGCGCATTCATGCCGAGGGACATCTCTCCGCCGACGATGCCATCAAATCGACCATCGAGAACCTGCAAACGGCTATTGATGGCGAGACCTATGAGCATAACGAGATGTATCCGCCCATGTACGAGCAGGCTGTGGCCGATGGGCATAAAGCCAAACGCATGTTCGGTTATGCTGTAGAGGCCGAAAAAGTGCATGCCGCACTCTATCGTCATGCACTTGAAATTGCCATGGCAGGCAAAGACCTTGAAACCGCAGAGATCTGGCTCTGTCCTGTCTGTGGTCACATTGAATTGGGCACACCTCCGGAAACCTGTCCTATTTGTAACGTCAAGGCCTCTTCATACATCCAGATAGCCTGATCATACAACGGTCGTTGTTCGTAAGCCTGGCCCCCGTGAACTGCGGGGGCTTTTTTTAAGCCAGACGGGCAGTCTGAATTTCCTCTGCACTGACCGGTTTTGTTGCCGCCCTCCGGGCTAACAGCCTGTCTACGGCCTTGGCACGGCGATGCACGGTTTCCTGCTCCAGGGCTTCCTGCAACAGTCGTGCCAGCATCTCTTCGATTGTTTTGCCGACAAAGATACTCTCACACCGTTTTTTCAAATCGTCGGGTATGTTGATTGTCAGGATTGCCATTTGAGGTTGGTTCCCTAATAAGTTGTTGGAGACGAAAGTCTGATTTTACCACTGCCCATGTTTTATTTCTGCTGAAAAGTACACAAATATTTTTTATCCAGATTCAAATTATAGCGGAGTCATTTTCCTACTTTCACCACATGCTGCAACTCCCACATCCTGCGATAAAGCCTATCCCCGTCCATCAGCTCTCCATGCAGACCCTGCTTCACCATCTTTCCCTTCTCAAGCACAAGAAGAATCCGGTCGTATTGCTCCATTGCCTTTAACCGGTGGGTAATGGTTGTCAGCTTTTTTCCTGCGCTGATGGCGTCAGGGTTTGGGTTACCTCTCTCTCCGTTACGCCGTCAAGGTTGGCCGTTGCTTCATCAAGAATCATGATTGGGGCATGTTGCAGCAGGATTCTCGGGCGCTGCCTTTCGCCTCCACTAAGCATTATGCCGTGCTGGCCGCACCAGAAAAAGAGGGATAGTGACAGAAAGTTTTATATTTAATTGATTTCTTTTACGTCTTGAGATGGATTTTTCTGTCAATCACTGTATACATGGGCATAATACGACGCAAACTCACGATCGGATAACCATTGACCCCAATTATTAAGAGTACCAAAGTTCTGGCAGCATGAAGTTTCTTGTGGATGGCAAAATCTTGTAGCGTTTTATGGGGTATGTGTGCTTTTCAGTAGCTTGCGGGGCGGATTGATTTAACGAAAACAAGTATACTACGGTGGGGAAGTACTCCAAACTCAAGGAAAGGATTTTGTCAGGTTCTGCTGACAGCAATATTGAGTTTCAGGAACTCTGTCGGCTCCTCATTCGCCTCGGTTTTGAAGAGCGTGTCAAGGGGGATCATCATATATTTGTAAAGGAAAACATTGCAGAAATTATCAACGTGCAGCCAAACGGGAGTAAGGCCAAGCCTTATCAGGTCAAACAGGTCAGATCAATTTTAACGAACTCTATATTTGGAGATGCTGATGTCGATTAAATATGAACTGATTATCTATTGGAGCAAAGAGGACGATGCATTCATTGTGGATGTCCCGGAACTTCCCGGATGCATGGCCGATGGCGGGACTTATGAAGAGGCTGTAACGAATGCTCAAAGAGTTATTGAAGAGTGGATAGAGACTGCTTCTACTCTTGGAAGGCAGGTGCCGGAACCAAAGGGAAGACTGATGTATGCTTAAACGCTAATCCTGGTTCTTGAGACGATTATTTGCAGATTTTCATTTTGACCGCCAGCAAGCTAATGAAAGCGGTGAGCAAGGCGTTTATTGTCTTGATATGTCTAACGCTGATCGTGCAGAAGGGTAAAAAAATGAGGGAGATATGGAGAAGAAGTTAAGGCTGGATATTTCAAGGAGACCGGGAATGAAGATGTGATGGAGAAAGTTGATGCTGATGGAAATGTGATTGGTTTCTCAATATTGCATGTGAGTCAGCATGAAAAATCACCCATCTCTTTCGGGATTAAAAGCTGTGTGGCATGATGGGAACGAGCCGTTGTTGTGACCGAAAATTTCTGGTAACTGAAACTGTTTGAGTTGCTGCGAAACGTGCCTGATATACCATAAAATTGACAAGAAGAGAGCTTTCCGAAAACACAGCTTTTTGTCGAAATAGCAAGAAACGCGCACAGGATAACGCTTGAAAACTTTGCAATACCTCGTTACTCTTCTTTTTTTCTGCTTCCTCTGCGGGTGCAACGCGTCGTCGGGCGACAAACCGGCGACAAAAGACGACAGCAAATTGGGGCAGATGGTGATTATTCCACAATTCGATAGTGTGGGCGATTTTCACGATGGGTTTGCTTCCGTCAGAATTGGTGACGAAAAAACCGGGAAGTGGGGATTCATTGACAAACAAGGCAAGATGGTCATTAATCCCATATTTGATGAAGTCGAAGCATTTGATGAGGGACTTGCAGCAGTCAGGATTGGGGATGATAAAAGCGGCAAATGGGGATTCATCAGCCATGGGCCATATAACAAGGAAGCGGGCAAGTAACGGGAAAGTCATACACCGATATTTCTTATGACGTATTTATGAATCATGCTTTAGATTAATGTTTGAAACAGGATTCCCTCCTCGGGGAATTTTTCTGCCAATGATTTTATAAAGGAATAGCAGACGATGCAAACTCTTGATCGTATAACTCTTGATCCCGCTATTTGTCATGGCAAGCCATGTATTCGCGGGCTGCGTTATCCAGTAGAAAACGTGCTTGAATGGCTGGCTGGCGGAATGACCATTGATGATATTCTGGGTGACTATGAAGATCTTGAACGGGATGATATTCTCGCTACGTTAGCTTATGCCGCTCGATTGGCTCATATTAAGAGCACCAAAGAGCTGGCAGCATGAAGTTTCTGGTTGATGCTCAACTGCCACGCCGTTTTTGTGATTGGTTACGGCAACGTGGGCATGATGCTTTGCACACCCTCGACCTGGAGTTGGGCAATCAAACACCCGATTCAGATATTATCCTTATTGCCGACAGGGATGGTCGAATTGTTGTGACAAAGGATGATGACTTTGTTCAGTCATTTCTGTTGCGAAATACTCCTCAACGGCTGATGCTCGTTGCTTCTGGCAATATTGGCAATGCCGAACTTGAGCGGTTAATTATTGCTGCATTACCTGCGATAATAGAGGCTTTCGAAGCAGCCCATTACATAGAAATCGGAAGAAATTCGGTGATTGTTCATGAGTAAATGCTGTTAGCACACTCACCCCGCCATCTCCGCCACATGCTGCAACTCCCACATCCTTCGGTAAAGCCTATCCCCGTCCATAAGCTCCCCATGCAGACCCTGCTCCACAATCTTTCCCTTCTCAAGCACAAGAATCCGGTCGTATTGCTCCATTGCCTTTAAGCGGTGGGTAATGGTTATCAGCGTCTTTCCTGCGCTGATGGCGTTCAGGGTTTGGGTTACCTCTCTCTCCGTTACGCCGTCAAGGTTGGCCGTTGCTTCGTCGAGAATCATGATGGGGGCATGTTGCAGCAGGACTCGGGCGATGGCGATGCGCTGTCTTTCGCCTCCACTGAGTTTCATACCGTGCTGACCGCACCATTCGTCGAGTTTTGCAGTGAAGTGGCTGAGCCCGGCAGCGGTGAGCGCTTTTTTGAGATCGTCATCGGTGGCCTTCGGGGCAGCAAGGGTGAGGTTTTCGCGGATGGTTTCAGCGAAGAGGTAGGTGCGCTGCGAGACGAGGGCTATCTGGCGGCGCAGCTCTTCGGGGTCGAAGAGGGTGATGTTGTGGCCGCCAATGGAGATGCTCCCTTCGCTGCTGTTCCAGAAGCGCATGAAGAGTGAGGTGATGGTCGATTTGCCTGCACCGCTCGGGCCGACGATGGCGATATGCTCTCCGGGGAGAACGGTGAAGGTGAGGCGGTCGAGCGCTTTTGTAGCGCTGCCGGGGTAGGTGAAGCTGAGCTGCTCAACCTGAATGGTATGCTCTGCCGGAAAGGGGAGGGGAGAGATGGGAGCGACCGTTTCCGGCTTGGCATCGAGAATTTCAAAAAGGCGTTTTCCGGCGTGCTGATCAGCTTCGAGGTGCTTGAGGGTGGAGGGCAGCGGTAGAAAAGGTTCAAACGAGGCCATGACGGCGAGGGTGATGACGGTAAGTGAAATCCCGTTGACCGCGCCGGTGGAGATGGAGGGGATGAGCGCCCAGAGAATGGCGATGAGGGCGCCGTTCATGAGGAGGCCGGTGAGCGATTCGTGTAGCCCTTCAATGATGGCGTTTTTTCTTTGAAGCTGCAGCTTGCAGCTTTCGGCGCTCTGCATGGCGGCGAGGTGCGCCGGAAGTTGTCCGTAGAGTTGCAGCTCTCCGATTCCCTGAAAGAGGTCGAGTGCCAGTACCTGCTGCCTTGCCTTGTGTTTCATGATGCCCACCTGAAGACCACGGCTCAAATGCCGGGTGAGAAGCGGAACGCCGATACCAGCAAGAGTGTGGAAGCAGAGGATGAGCAGCGCCGCCTGCAGGGAGTAGACGCCGAGCAGAAACCACATCAGTGCCGCGACAAGAAGTGCGGTAAGCGGTGGGCCAAGCACTCTGGTGTAGATGTTTTCGAGGCTCTGGATATCGTCAACAACCCGTTGCAGCAGGTCACCGCTCTTGAAGTGCATGAGGCGTGCCGGTGCGAGGGGCTCGATGGCGTCATAAAACCATAACCTCAGTTTTGCAAGAATTTTGAAGGTGATGTTGTGGGAGATGAGCCTTTCAATGTAGCGAAAGACTCCCCGTGCAAGTCCGAAAAAGCGTACTCCCGCGATGCCGAGTTGCAGGGTAACCATCGGTGGCTGCAGGGCCGCCTTGGCAATGATATAGGCGGAGGTCATCAGAAGCCCGATGCCGCTGCCGGTAGTTGCAAAGCCGATGAGTGCCGCCAGGGCCATCCACCAGAAGTATGGTTTGACCAGTGCGATCAGTCGAAAAAAGGTTTTCATGATTGTCTATCCTGTTGCAGAAGGAGGGAATCGTGGTAGAAACCTCCGTTGGCGATCAGCTCCTCGTGGGTACCGCACTGGGTGATCTTTCCCTCGCTGACCACAAGAATTTGTTCTGCTGAGCGTATGGTTTCAAGCCGGTGGGCAATGATGATGGTGGTTCGTCCTTTCATCAACTCCTGAATGGAGCTGCGCAGGGCGGCTTCAAGTTCAGGATCGGTGTGCGAGGTTGGTTCGTCGAGCACCAGCAGCGGGGCGTTTTTCAGGAAGGCGCGGGCAAGCGCCACCCGTTGTGCCTCTCCTCCGCTCAGCCGGGCCCCCTCTTCGCCAATCATGGTCTCAAGGCCGTCGGGCAGTGAGCCGATAAAGGTGGTGAGGCCGGTTTTCTTCAGGGCGCTCTCCATCTCCCTGGCTGAAGCCTCCGGTCGCGCAAGGAGAATATTCTCCCGCAGCGTGGCGTTGAAGAGGTAGGGATGTTGCGGAACCCATGAAATCTGGCGGTGCCACTCCTCAAGCGGAATGTCGTGAATCGGGTTGCCGTCGATTGTGATGCATCCTGTAGCGGGCTCCTGAAAGCGGAGAAGCAGGTTGATCAGGGTGCTTTTTCCGGCACCGCTCGGGCCAATGATGGCGGTCGTTTTACCGGCAGGTATGGTGGCGTTGATACCCTCAAGCGCTGGCTGAGAGGCTCCGGGATAGGTGTAGCTGAGATCTGTGAAGAGAATAGGCCTCTTTCCGGCGCTCTCCTGTACGGCAAATGCGGCCTGCTGCACGGGTGCAGGGGTGCTCTGGTCGAGAATGGCAAAGATCTCCTTTGAGGCGCTGACGCCCTCCATCCCGGCATGAAATTTTGTGCCAAGCTGGCGCAGTGGGAGATAGAAGTCAGGCGTCAGTATCAGCACAAAGAGGGCGTGCTGAAAGGTGAGCTTTCCACCCATAAGGCGGAGCCCGACGCCGACGGCAATGATGGCCATGCCGATGGTGCCCACCAGTTCGAGTGTCAGGGAGGAGAGAAAGGCCACTTTCAGCACGCGCATGGTGGCGTGGCGGAAGCTTTCGCCCGATTCTTCGATGGCGTCATGCTGGCGCTTGCTCTGCGCAAAGAGCTTCAGTGTCGGCAGCCCTTGCAGCACATCAAGGAAGAAGCCGCTCATCCGGCTCATGGTTTTCCACTGCTTTTCCGTCATGGCGCTGGCCGATTTCCCGATCAGGATCATAAAGAGGGGGATAAGGGGCGCAGTCAGGAGCAAAATGGTGCCGGAGATAGGGTCGCCGGGCAGGATGGTGCCCGCAATCAGGAGTGGCGTGAAGAGGGCAAAAAAGAGCTGCGGAATATACTGGCTGTAGTAGGCATCGAGCGCTTCAACCCCCTTCAGAAGGGTGGTACTGAGCCGTCCGCTTTGTACCGACCTGGCATAGATCGGGCCGAGGACGCCGACTGTATTGGTGAGCCGGTTGAACACCTTCTCTCGGATAATGAGTGTTCCCCGGTTCGCTTCAGTATGGGAAAACCAGTTGAAAGCCATGCGCAGAGTGCTGAAAAGCGCAAAAAGGCCGAGCGGCAGGAAAAGCCTCTCCATGCCGCTCCTCTGGATAAAGGCGCTGTCGATCACCAGGCTGAGGTAGTAGGCCTGGGCAATCAGCATCCCCGCAGCCAGAGCTCCCGATATGATCGAAAAGATAAACGGCGTCCGTTCTTCTTTAAGCAACTGAAAAAGGCGCCGGTCAATATTCATGGTTCATGCGTGTCCGTTTTTTTGGAAAAGGGGTAGCAGTTTACAGAATAAAAGGATTGTATGCAATGGGTGCGGTTTGTATGGAAATGGTTCTTCTGTCCAATGAGTTCCCAGGTGGTGTGTTAAAGGTAATATGGCTGTCAAGAGTTCATTACAAAACCTGTTCTGTTTGTTGTTTGGGCATCGGAGGCAATGCTTGACTTATGCCATTCGCCCTCAAGGGGGATGCCTTGCATTTGGCTTATGCCTCGTTTTATAAAATTGATTTTTTGTTAACCTGGAACTGCAATCACTTGGCGAATGCCAACAAACGCCAGCATATTCGTGTGATCAATGCCCGATTGAACCTGCCGACACCGAAAATTGTCACCCCATTAGAATTATTTTCGGAGAAACCTGATGAATGATAATGAGCTTCTGATTGAAAAAGTCAAAACACAAAAAATTCTGGACGACAGAGCTGAGTATGATCTTGCCAAATATGTTTCAGATACCCATGCCAGAATAGAAGCTTTAGCTGCTCGGTTGGAGTTAAAACTGACTTATGGAACCCCAACCAACAAGGCTGTTGCTGCATAGGTTTGCTCACACCCATTGATACAATTCATTGCTTGTTTGCTGTTGTCAGGGTAGTTGCAGCATTTTCCATTTATTCTGTATATTTGTAATATGCGTTTTACAAATATCAGCTACAATTGTCAATGGAAAACTTCTTCAACGAACAGCATCGGCTGATCGCATCAGTAAGCGCGGTGAAACGATACCTCTACAGCCATATTGACTGGGATGAGCGTTGTATCGGGATTCTTGGGGCGCGAGGCACGGGAAAGACAACGTTGATGTTGCAGCATGTCAGGGAGCTGTATGGCGATTCTGACCGGGCGCTCTATATTTCGGTTGACAGCCCCTACTTTCAGGCGCATAACCTCTTCGAGTTTGCGAGGGAGTTTCACCAGTTCGGCGGTGAACTCCTTTTGGTGGATGAGATTCACAAATACCCTGACTGGTCGATTGACATCAAGGCGATCTACGACTCCTTTCCAAAGCTGAAGGTTGTTTTTTCAGGCTCCAGCCTTTTACAAATTTCAAAACAAAAGGCGGATTTAAGCCGACGAGCCATCATCTTCAACCTGCACGGGCTCTCTTTTCGGGAGTATCTGAACTTCACCGGAAACAAGGAGTACCCAGTCTGCTCACTGGAAGAGATTCTTGCGGGGCATCGCCAGATTGCAGAAACCCTCTGCAGCGAGATAACCGTTCGCAAACTCTTTCGCGATTACCAGCAGATCGGCTACTATCCCTTCTTTCTGGAGAGCTCGGGAACCTATCTCTTTCGACTTCGGGAGGTTATCAACCACATTCTCGAAGTTGATCTTCCCCTGGTCAATCGCATCGAAGTGCGGCAGATTTCAAAACTCAAAAAGCTGCTCTACCTTTTGGCAACGAGCGTTCCGTTTAGCCCGAATATCTCAAAACTGGCAGAGGCAACCGATATCTCCAGGCCACGTCTGTACGAATATCTGGAGAATCTGCAGGATGCAAGGTTGCTGAACCTGGTACGCAGTCAAGGGAGAGGCTATGAAGTGCTGACAAGGCCCGACAAGATTTACCTTGAGAACAGCAACCTGATGTACGCCATTTCCGAACATGTCAATACCGGCACCTTACGCGAACTCTTCTTCGTCAATCAACTGCGTAACGCCAGCGCCCTCCACCCCGGCCTTGTTGAAAACAGTGTTGAGCTTTCCGCCAAAGGAGATTTTATTGTCAAGTCAGAGTACACCTTTGAAGTCGGAGGAAAAGGGAAGGGGTTCAACCAAATCAGCGGGGTCGAGAAGAGCTTTGTTGTTGCTGACGATATCGAGACCGGATTTCAGAATAAAATTCCATTATGGCTTTTCGGGTTTCTTTACTGAGATGCTCTTTTTTACTACAACACTCATTTTTGTTTGTTGAGTTAACTACTTCCACTCTATTTCATTGCAACCAGGAGGGTTTTTGCTGGTAATCCCCCTGGTTGTTTTGTTGACGCATAACCCGGACTAACTGATTAGAGTGAAAGCTCCCTCATGATGGTCTCCATATCCTTGTCGCCGCGCCCCGAAAGGTTAACCACAAGGATGGCCTCCTTTTGCATGGATGGAGCCCTTGTAATGGCGTAATGTATGGCGTGGGCCGATTCCAGCGCACAAATAATGCCTTCGGTTTTTGCCAGTGTTTCAAGCGCAGCAAGTGCCTCGGTGTCCGTTGTCGATGTATAGGTTACCAGCCCGAGTTCCTGCAGGTAGCAGTGTTCAGGGCCGACTCCGGGGTAGTCAAGGCCTGCCGAGATGGAGTGCGCCTCCTGAACCTGCCCATCTTCATTCTGCAGCAGTTTTGTCAGTGCGCCATGAAGTACTCCTGGTTTTCCGAGGGTCATTGAGGCAGCATGTCGTTTGTCGAGTCCCTCTCCTGCCGCTTCCACACCAACCAGCTCGATCTCTCGGGCATCCTTCAGAAACTCATAAAACATACCCACAGCATTGCTGCCGCCGCCAACACATGCCGTGATAACATCAGGAAGCTTTCCTGCCTGCGCCAGAATCTGCGAACGGGTCTCTTTTCCTATGACGGCCTGAAAATCACGAACAATCATCGGATAGGGATGCATACCGACCACCGATCCGATAATGTAAAAGGTCTCTTCAGGATTATTCATCCAGTCGCGGATAGCCTCGCTTGTTGCATCTTTCAGCGTTTTTGAACCACTTCCGACTGGCCGAACCTCTGCGCCAAGCAGTTTCATTCTTGCCACGTTTGGCGCCTGCCGCCGAATGTCCTCCTCACCCATATAGACAATGCACTCAAGATCGAAAAGGGCACAGACGGTTGCGGTGGCGACTCCGTGCTGACCGGCGCCAGTTTCAGCAATCACCCTTCTCTTGCCCATACGGCGGGCAAGCAGCACCTGGCCGAGTGCATTATTAATTTTATGGGCTCCCGTATGGCAAAGATCCTCCCGTTTGAGATAGATCTGTGCTCCCTCCAGCGTTCTGCTGAGTCGTTCTGCATGATAGAGAGGGGTCGGTCGCCCCACATAATCACGGAGCAGTTTGTCAAGCGTCGCATGAAAGGCCGGATCGCTTTTTGCCTTAAGGTATTCCGATTCAAGATCGGCGGCATTTTTAAAGAGCGTTTCAGGGATAAACTTGCCGCCGAAACAGCCGAAATGACCGGAAGTATCGGGTGCGGAATAATCAGAGGGCAGCATGGAGTGTGAAAAAGTTAAAGAATTACCACCAGGATGGTTGCCACATGCAAAGCAGGGAAGCTCTGCAGAAAAACGTGGCTAACCATGTTATAAAATAATATAATGTAAGCCGAATTTTACAGAAAAAGGATGACTAACATATTGTAAAATAAATAGGTTACCACTCTTTTTTTTGATCCCCTGAAAAGCTGAATAGTTCCTGAAAATTTCCAACAAATTCCATCTGACATATCTCCTTGACCGACTTATAGCCAGAATATAATTTTTTCCTGTAAACTGAACCGAACACAACTTGCATAATAGAGAAATTCACCGTGAATGGGGAGTAAGCTTTTTGCCAGCATGGCGTGCCCTTTTGCTGCATCAAAAGAGATCACAGTATTGGAAAAATAAACCGCTGAACCGCTGTAAATTAAAGCCCTTGTGTATATTATTGCGTACATATTCCTGTTTATCGACTCACTTTTCCAGGAGAAGCAATGGAAGTCAAGCCTGCCGACGAAGCAGGTACTGGCTTACCTCTCCTCCCGTATCCTTGAAACAAAAACAATAAACAGTTCAAAAAAGAGGGGCGCAGCAACCTAACCCCCACATTATCAAGACTATGGCAGAGATCCAGCCCGAAAAGATGAAAGGAACCACGCTCGACATAGCCGCCGAAAACCGTGCCCGGCTGAAGCAGCTCTTTTCAACCGTTTTTACTGAAACCCGCAACGATAAAGGCGAACTAACAGAGTCCATCGACTTTGAAAAGCTCAAGGCCGAACTCGGCACCTTCAGCGACACGTTCGAGTCACGCCGTGAGCGCTACGGCATGGAGTGGCCCGGTAAAAAAGAGGCTTTGCACCTGATCCAGACCCTCAGCTCCGCTACGCTCAAACCCTGCCGTCAGGAGTCAGTGAATTTCGATACCACCCAAAACCTCTTTATCGAAGGCGACAACCTCGAAGTGCTCAAGCTGCTTCAGACCAGCTACTACGGCAAGGTCAAGATGATCTATATCGACCCGCCCTACAACACCGGCAAAGAGTTCATCTACCCCGACAACTTCAGCATCCTCCTTAAAGCCGGATTTACCCTGACCGGCAACATCGAAACCAAAACCATCACAGGAAAAGAGCTCTTCTCCGTCTCCGACGGTGCACTTCTGCTCTGCCTCGAAGAGAGCGTTACCAAAGAATTGATTGACGCGGTCATTGACCTCAACTCCCAGCAGTTCCTCTGCCTCGACTCCGCCTTCCACGGCAACGACCAGCTCAAAGCCAACGCCGTGCAAACCTTCAACGCCCACAACATGCAGAAGGAAAAGCACAACCAGATTCTCTTTAAAACCGTATAAGGAAGCGCTACCATGGCAAAAGATTTAACAGTTTCCAATATAGACCGGCAGAACATCCTCAACAACCCATACGCCGTTGCTGAAATCCAGAAAAGCATCGGCATAAAGGGAATCGAGTTCAATGGCAAGGTAGTACTTCTCAAAGAGCAAGTTGCCGCTTTTTTTGAAGTTACCCTTCGTACCATTGAAAATTATCTGGCAAGCAACGAGAATGAGCTTCACCAGAACGGTTACGAGGTTTTGCGAGGGAACTCATTAAAAGAATTAAAGTTAGCTCTTTCTGAGCAGGATGTTCCCGAAACAGATTTCGGGAACATCCTGAAAACGCCTCAACTTGGCATTCTCGACTTCCGGGCTTTCCTCAATCTGGCCATGCTGATTGCTGAAAGCGAGAAGGCGCGTGTCCTTCGTCAGGTCATGCTCGATATTGTCTTAGATACCATCAACAAGAAAACCGGAGGAGGCACCAAGTACATCAACCAACGAGATGAAGACTTTCTGTCCTCCTGGTTTGAAGAAGAAAACTATCGCAAGCAATTCACAGACGCTCTTAAGGGCTACGTCTCTATGGGTACGGCAAAATATGCGATCTATACCAATAAAATATATGTCAGCATTTTCAAAGAAGATGCCCATGAATACCGTCGTATTCTGAAACTGCATGAAAAGGACAAGGTGAGAGATACATTTTACTCTGAAATACTTGACCTTGTCGCAGCCTATGAAGCGGGTCTGGCGGAAGAAATCACCCTGAAAGCACAGTCACTCAATCGGCAACTATCCGCTTTTGAGGTTGATGCTACCTTTATTGCATTCGAGAAAAAAGCTCAATGGAAGCCCCTTGTAGAAAAAGCTCGTAACAAAATGGCCAGTCGTGATCTCGCCTTTCGTGATGCCTTTCACCATCAGTTAACAGAATACATCTCCCCGCTCAAGGCTGATGAATTTGCAAAATTTATTGGCGAAAAGAGTAAAGATCTCTCGGAACGGCTTGAAGAGGCCCGTGATGTCATGAAACGCCTCAAGGAACGTGAATAATGCAATTTATTTATATCACAATAGATCAGGCTGTTAAAATCCATGCCAAAACCGTAGAGGTGTCGGGGGGTGGTTCGCATGGTATGCTCGACCAGGGTCGTCTTGAAAGCGTACTTGAACACATCCAGAACGACAGCTACTACCCGACTTTTCTCGACAAGATCACACACCTTTTTTTCTGTGCGAACAAGTTTCATTGTTTTCAGGACGGCAACAAACGAATTGCCATTACGCTCTCTGCGCAATTTCTGTTATTCAATGGCTACATGTACTGTGTCTCTGATTTCATGCGGGAGATGGAAAACATCAGCTATCACCTTGCCGCAGGTAAAATAGATAAAGAGTTTCTCCGTGACCTTATTGAGGCTGTTATCAATGAGAGCTATGATGAAAACGAAGAGCTGAAACTAAGGCTCTTGAATGCCATTCAGGAAGAATTATGAAACTGAAATTCGACTCCACCCTCAGCTACCAGCTCGAAGCCATAAAAAGTGTCACCGACCTCTTTGAAGGCCAGCCAGAGCGCAGCTCCGGCTTTCAGATTGATTTCGGTAGAGGAGGCAGCATGTACAACGACCTCGGCATCGGCAACGACCTGGCACTTTCAGGTGAGCTGATAGTGCAAAACCTGCACGCCATACAGTCCCGCAACAACGTACCAAAATCACGGCTGCTTCAGGAAGAGGGCTCCGCCTACGACTTCCCAAACTTCTCCGTTGAAATGGAGACCGGAACAGGCAAGACAACTATGGTGACATTACTACGGCATTCACCCCCGCCAAAGCCGACTTCACCTTTACCCTGCCAGACAAATATACCGGTCTTGAAGATGCGGTCATTGGGCGCATTCAGAAGTATCTGCCGCGTGATTTTGTGAAGGATGGCCGTGATCGCCAGAAAGTGACCTACAACAAACGTGTCGAACTGAACGATGATTTTCAGGCACTCTGGAATAAAATCAGCCAGAAAACCAGATACTCCGTAGAGTTTAAAACGTCGGAACTTGTCACTCTTGCAGCAGGGAAGATGAACACCATGGCGGAAATCAAACCAGTGCTGATAGAAATCACCAAAAGAGAGCTCGAAATAAAAGAGTCCGGGCTTCAAGGCGGAAAAATCACCAGCAGCAGAACACACCTTGTCCATAACGAGCAGCCTTTGCCGGATATTCTCGCCTTTTTGCAGCGGGAAACCGAACTTACCCGAGGAACCCTTGTTGAAATCCTGAAGCAATCAGGACGGTTGAAAGATTTCACCCTCAACCCCCAATCCTTCATGACCGAAAGCGCCAGAATGATCAACCGCGCACTGCACGAACTGATTATCGACGGCATCAAATACGAACCAATCAAAGGCCAATACTACGAAATGCGCCTCTTCGAAGCCGAAGAGATTGAAGAGTACCTCAGCCGCCTCTATACCGTACAAAGCACCGACAACCGCACCCCTTTCAACTACATAGCTTACGATTCCGGCACAGAAGAAGAGGTCGCAAAATTCCTCGATGCCGATGAGCGGGTAAAATTCTTCTGCAAGCTGCCACGCTGGTTCAAAGTAGCAACCCCACTCGGCGACTACAACCCCGACTGGGCCGTCGTTGTTGATGACACTCAAAAACTCTATCTGGTCCGCGAAACCAAAAGCACCCTCGACCGCGACAAACGCCGCTCAACTGAAAACAAAAAAGTCGATTGCGGCAAAGCCCATTTTAAGGCGCTCGGCGTCAACTTCAAAGATGCCACAACAATTTATGAGGTGCTGAATCCCTGAGCCACATACAGGTTAAGTTGCTTTTTACAATCTCCCCATCAGTATAATAAATGAATCATGAGAATTTCTGTGGGCAACACGGTGTGGGATTAAAATAAGAGTGGGGCATTAAAAACCACTTAAATCCGCTCTTCTAATTTATATACATCCAACCGCTTTTCACCAGCGAAGCCGCCTTTGGCACCATTTCACGCTATACGGCATCCGCCTTGTCAGAGAATCCCGGATCATCTACACCAAAAAGGCATCATCGGAGCAGAAATGGGGTCTCTGGCACAAACCTCTTCTGACAAAACGTGATATCAGTACTTTCCTCTCCTGAATCCGGCCCAAATGCACTATCATTGATGTCGAGGATGGAGGATTATTTCTTTCCTTAGAGAGATTTTTGCAATATTGGTGAAGTCTTGCTGCCGCCGCTGTTTTTTTCAAAGAGAGCCGCAGGGTCAGTTTTCATCAGCTCTTCAAGTTCTTTTGCCTTAACTTGAACCGCAATCGTATTCATAGTCATGTTTCTTGTCTGGATCAACCTTATGCCCACTTATGACGCTTATTCTCTGCTCCTCATGATAATCATCACAATCGAACCGTTACGAACCGATAAAAGAACGCTCGTTTTCTGTTCTGAACACCCCTTAGCTGTGAAAATCCCGGAATTATAATCGGGAATGAAATAACGTATTGAAACTTGTATCTGTGAACATCATAATACTGTAACGGAGCATTACTGCCTTGAAGTTTATCAAGCAAAAAACCTCGTTTCTGGCTCTTCTCTGCCTTGTTGTCTCCGAGTCCTCACTTTTTTGCCGGGAGGATTTGCGTGCTGCCGGGATTTCGGGTCAGCGGTTTCAGGATTCTCCCGGCAAGCAGCCAGTCGTGGCCGATTCGCTTTCCGGAAAGGGAGGGCTCAAAAGCACTATTCTCTTTACAGCGAAGGACTCCCTTATTTACAATCTCGATAGTCGAAGCATGGAGTTGTGGGGTAAAGCGAGTGTTGGAAAAGATGAGACCAGTGTCAAGGCGCCAAAAATTGTTATCGACCTTGATACAACACTGCTTCATGCTTTTGGTGATGCCGATTCTTCGAAAACGCCCTTTGAACCCGCTCGCTTTACTGATCGGGAGGGGAGTTTCGATGCAGCCACGATGACCTATGATTTTACAACCGGCAGGGGAGAGACTTCTCATGTTTCATCCTCTTCAAGTGGTATTTATTTTACTGGCGAGCAGGTTTCAAAACTTGAAAATGGGGATATGATCATCAGGGATGGTACTTTTACCACCTGCAACGAAGATGATCCCCATTTCTGGTTCTCCTCTTCCCATATGATCGTTAATGCCGATAAAGGGGTTACAGCAAGACCGCTGATCATGTACATCAGGCCGGAAATTTTTTCATGGCGTTCTCCCGCCCTGCCGATTCTGGTACTGCCTTATATGCTTTTTCCGATAAGTTCTGGAAGGACATCGGGTTTTATTATTCCTCGTCTCAGCAGTCATGACCAGAGCGTTTTTTTGTCGAATCTTGGTTATTTCTGGGCTATCAATGATTATATGGATTTCAGGTCTGAGGGTGACATCGCTTTGAACGGAAGTTGGCGGCTTGGTGAGCGGTTTCGTTTTGCAAAGCGGAACCTATTTACAAGCGAAATTTCAGGTGAATACAGACACTATCCTCTCTATACCGATTGGAATGCCAAAATTCTTCATAATCAGGTTTTTGACCCTTCAACGCGTCTTGATGTTAACTTCCAGTTTCAGGGTGCTCCTCATGGCTACAATCTGAATTCCATTGATTCGGAGAGTATGGTCAGCCAGCAGTCCAATGCCCGTGCCTCTCTGGCGAAAACGTTTCATGATGAGAACAGCATTCTCTCTGTTTTTTACGATCGTTCTGAAGAGTTAAGCACTCTTGCCCTTTCACAGAATATAGGGGTATCGTTCTATCAGAACAGGATCTATCCCTTTCGTTCCGGCGTTCAGGATGATGATTGGAGGTCGGATCTCTCCTTGACCACCGGAGCGGCTGTTGTCAAGCATTTTTCTTCATGGAATACAGAGGACTTTTCTGGCTATTCGGCAAACCTCAATGGAGAGGTGGGGTACTATCGTGAGTTTGGGGTTGGCAACAGGGCACTTTTTACGCAGGGAATCAGATTTCAGGGAAGAGAGGGCGGTAATGGACTTTTCGACGATACTTACACGGGTACAAGTGTTGTGTTTCCGCTGCGCATGCAATCCACACTGTTCGGTCATTTCAACGTTAATCCGGCCATTACTTTTGTTCAGTCGTTGAATCCGGATGCCGGAAACAGTGACTTTTCAACAACTATTTTCTCTGTTGATGCCAGCACAAGGGTTTATGGTATTCTTGATACCGGGTTTCTTGACCCTATTTTTTCTCTCAAGGCGTTACGTCATACCTTTATTCCCACGATCAGCTATGTGTGGAATCCTGCATTTTCCGGCAGTGGGTATGATTCCAGCTCTCATATCTATGACTGGCCATACCAGAGGACTTTTGACCCTGGTTTGCCTGAGGGGCAGAGTACGGTTGGCCTTACGTTGAAAAATCTTTTTCATGGCAAGTTCAGGGGCTCCCGGTCTCTTCTGGAGGCTGATTCTCCAGTTGGTGATCACACGACGCAATTGCTTTCGTTGAGCGTTTCGACCGGGTACAACTTTGCTGCTGATGCTCTTCAGTTGGCGCCATTGACCATTATTGCGTCAAGTAACGCACTCTCGGATAATTTGCTGTTCAGTGCAGGTTCCATGTATGATTTTTACAGTTATGATCCGGTGACCGGGGCAAGAGTTAACCGCTTCAACAGTGAGGATGGTAACGGATTGCTTCGTTTCGTCAGGGGGTTTCTCGACATGAGTCTGAGCATCCAGGGTAGTAACCAGGATGCGTCAACCATTTTGCCATCCCGGTCACCAGTTTTCATGAATACCCTTCAGACCTATTTCAATACAGGTAATCTCAGCAGCATCGATTACAATCTGCCCTGGCAGCTTCGTTTTTCACTTTTTCTGCAAGCTGACAGGAGCAATCCTGTTGAGCCAGAGAGCATTTCATTGTTTAATGCAGCAGCAAGGGCAGCATTGTCAAAAAACTGGCAGATTGCCATGAATACCGGGTATGATTTTCAAAACGGGGAGTTGGTTTTACCCATGTTCCAGATTTCCCGTAATCTTCATTGCTGGCAAATGAGTGTTCAGTGGGTTCCTTTCGGCCAATTCCAGAGCTATGCTGTCGAAATTGGCCTGAAGGTTCCAGAGTCGAAAGATATACACGTCAGAGAGAGAATGGGGGAGTAACTTTTTTCATGCTGAGAGTTAAGAGTTACTCAAGAAGGTCGAGTATCCGTGCCAGTCGCTTGTTAAACGCCTCATGGGCATCATGGTGGATACAGTGTGATGCTTTTGGAATGATGAATGCTCCAGCCTGTGGCAAAAGTTGCTGAAATTCAGGGATGATTTTATGTGGCGGGAGTGCAACATCTTCCGCTCCCCAGACAAGATATGCCGGGCCATTGTAGTTGCAGGGTTTTGCAAGGTGGTCGAGCCTGAAATCAAGCGGTCTTTTTGACGGAGAAAGGTAAGAGAATTGAGCCCCCTTGTCCTGAAGGGGTCGGGTAAACTGGTTTATCAGTTTTTCATCAACCTTGTTTTGGTTAAAGTACGTTGGTGTAAGGCTTTGACCAACGGCAACCGGGTTCGCAAAAGCAGCAAGAAGCATCTCTCCAATGAGCGGGGAGGCGACAAGTCCAAAAAAGAGAGAGCTCATGCCATCCATCGTGTCGGCAAAAAGGCCGGAAGGGTTGACAAGAATAAGCGCCTTGACTTTTTCTGGCTTGTGGTGAGCAAAATAGACTCCGCTTGCAGCGCCCATCGAGTGGCCAACAATAATGATCGAATCAAGTTTTTTCAAGAAGAGAAAGGTCTCGATCTGTGAAGCGAAGAGTTCCAGACAGTAACGTACATTGGGTTTCTGTGACTTGCCGAAACCAATCAAATCCATGGCATAGATTTTGTGATTACGGTCAAATTCAGGGATATTCAGATCCCAGTGTTCAATCATCCCTCCGTACCCATGAAGAAAAAGAATAGGGGTTTTTCCCTCGCTATCTTCTCCATACTCCTGGTATCGGATTTTTGCCTCCTGCTCAGGGGAGAATTGCCAGAGAAAATATTGATCTTTTACGGTGCTCTTCATGGTAATAATCAAGTGATTGAAATGATGCCGTCTGGTGCTGAAAGGTAATATAGTTTTTTAAGGCAAGAGAAAAGATATTAGGTTTCTACGGAAAATAGGGTTAAAATAATCCTATTTAATAAAATTGAATGCTATGCTTCAGGTTTCCAGGAAATTTGAATATGGACTTCATGCGGTTACCTATCTGGCAACAAAGGGTGTGGGTAGGGTTGTGACCGTAAAGGAGATGGCCGATGAGATCGGCTTTTCACAGGAGTTCCTTTCCAAGGCTATGCAAAGTCTCAAACGGGCAGGTATCGCCACCTCTGTGCAGGGCGTAAAAGGAGGTTATACCCTTGGCAAGACGATGGATGAAATTACTGTTGCCGATATTGCGATTGCCATTGAAGGGAAGCCGCATCTGGTTCGCTGTGGTGTGACTCCGGATAGCTGTGAAATTTTTTCCTCCTGTCATCACCGCGGTTATCTGAATAACCTGCAGTACAAGATACAGGAGCTTCTGACTGCGACTACCTTGCACTCTCTTCTTGATGAGATAAAGCCGTGAGCATCCAGATCCAAAAAGTTTTTTCCTGAGCTTGAAGCTTCATTTCTTATCTTCCGGGTCAGTGTTCCCCTTTTTGCGGGTTTTCCAGTTCGACCATTACTGAAACAAGATGATATTGCAATATGACCACTCATAGGCTCAATTATTCAGCAGAGGCTGAAACGAGTCTGCCGGATATCGTTCTCAAAGGTATTAATACCCATAATCTCCGCAATATTTCGGTTTGTATTCCGCGGAATCGTTTTGTTGTGCTGACTGGTGTCAGCGGATCGGGCAAATCAAGCCTTGCCTTCGATACTCTTTATGCGGAAGGTCACCGTCGTTATGTGGAATCCCTGTCAGCCTATGTGCGTCAGTTTCTTGAACGTATGCCTCGTCCGGATATTGCAAGTGTTGAAGGAATTGCTCCGGCAATAGCTATTGAGCAGAAACCCATTCCGAAAAATCCTCGCTCTACTGTTGGTACGGTGTCGGAGATCTATGACTATCTCCGCCTGCTTTATGCCCGAATTGGCAAAATTTATTCTCGTGATACCAACGAACTTGTTTTAAAGCATACTCCCGATGATGTGAGTTTGCAGGCTGGATTTTTTGAGGAGGGCACGAAATTTTATGCCGGTTTTTTTTTCCCGGCTCATCAGGATGCAGGGCACCATACCTGTCCGGTCCAGGATGAAATAGCAAATCTTCTGAAAAAAGGCTTTTTTCGTGTGGTTGCAGGGGAGGAGATGCTTGATCTCAACCAGGAATCGGCCTGCAAGCGGGTGCTTGAGATGCCGAATTCCGAACGTTCATCTCTTCTTGTACTCGTCGATCGTTTTGTGGCGCGGCATGACGAAAAAGTATTTGGCCGTATTTCACAGGCTGCCGAGAGCTGTTTCAATGAATCCGGAGGGTATGCCGTCCTGAAGGTTGTAGGAGGAAAAACCTTCATTTTCAGTGATCGGCTTGAACTGAACGGGATTGAATATCAGGAGCCCTCTCCCCAGCTTTTTGCCTTTAATTCCCCGATCGGTGCATGCACAACCTGCCAGGGGTTTGGACGTATTGCCGGTATTGATGAGGATGCAGTGGTGCCAAACAAATCGCTTTCGCTTGAAGAGGGTGCCATTGCCTGCTGGAATTCGGAAAAGTATCGCTGGAATCTCAGGGATCTTCTTGACTGTGCGGATGATCTTGGTATCCCGATTGATGTGCCGTATGAAAAGCTCTCATACGAGCAGAAGGAGATTATCTGGAAGGGTACTGCGGATGAACGGTATACGGGGATCTGGCCCTTTTTTGCTGAAATTGAGAAGGATGCCGGTTATAAAATGCACTACCGGGTCTTTTTGAGCCGTTATCGGGGCTACGCGACCTGTCCTGATTGCGAAGGGAGCCGCCTGAATCCTGATGCAAGGCTTGTCAGGGTTTCGGGCCGTCATATCGGTGAGGTTTCGCGCATGAATATTGCGGATGCCTCCGATTTCTTCCGGAATCTCAATATTTCACCCTTCGACCGCAAGGTGGCTGAGGTTATCTTGCAGGAAATTATCAAGCGCCTTGGTTATCTGCTTGATGTCGGATTGAACTATCTCACCCTTGATCGTCTGACTCATACCTTGAGTGGAGGTGAGTTTCAGCGTATCAATCTTTCAACATCCCTTGGTTCTCCGCTTGTTGGAGCAATCTATATTCTTGACGAACCGAGCATAGGTCTGCACCAGAGTGATTCTGCACGGTTGATCACGCTGCTCAGAAAGTTGCGTGACTTGGGTAATACCGTTGTTGTTGTTGAGCATGACCGCGAAATTATTGAGGCTGCCGACGAAGTTATTGACCTTGGCCCCTATGCAGGTCGTCTTGGCGGTGAGGTGGTTTTTCATGGCTCAATAGCGGCCATGAAGGAGTCTGGCACCTCTTTGACCGCCCAGTACCTTAACGGCAAGAGGCAGATTGTGGTGCCAGTGGTTCGCAGAAAGGTGGATTTCAGCTCCTGCATTGAAATCACCGGCGCCATGCAGAACAATCTGAAAAATATTAATGTTCGTTTTCCTCTTGGCGTCATGACCTGTGTGACCGGTGTGAGTGGTTCAGGCAAGTCCACTCTGGTCAATGATATTCTCAACAAGGGGATCATGAAGGAAAAGGTTGGATTAAAGGAGAAGGTTGGAACGCACCGCTCAATTTCGGGTGCATGGCTGGTCGATCGGGTTGAGCATGTTGACCAGTCACCCATTGGAAAATCAAGCCGCAGCAACCCCGTTACCTACCTGAAGATATTTGACGATATCCGCACCCTTTTTGCCCAGACAAAGGATGCCCGTGAGAGGGGGCTGAAGGCTGGGTATTTTTCCTTCAATATCCCTGGAGGACGTTGCGAAACCTGTGCAGGAGAGGGAAGTGTTCACATTGAGATGCAGTTCCTTGCCGATATAGAGGCTGTTTGTGAGGATTGCAACGGTCTGCGTTACAAGGCCGAGACCCTCGAAGTGAAGTACAACGGGCTCTCTATTGCTGAGGTGCTTGCCCTGACGGTCGAAGAAGGCATCACTTTTTTCAGCAAAGAGAGGGGAATTGCAAAAAAACTTCTGGTGCTCGATGAGGTAGGTCTGGGTTATATCAGGCTTGGCCAGTCTTCAAGCACTCTTTCCGGTGGTGAGGCCCAGCGCCTGAAGCTGGCAAGCTTTATTGCCCATGCGGATGTGGCGCATACCCTTTTTATTTTTGATGAGCCCACAACCGGTCTGCATTTTGAGGATATCAAAAAGTTGATCGGCTGTTTTGAAAAACTTCTCGAACAGCACAACACCCTTGTTGTTATCGAACACAATCCCGACATCATCATGCAGGCCGATTGGGTTATCGACCTTGGCCCGGGAGCTGGTGACAAAGGAGGTGCTCTTGTTGCGGAAGGAACGCCCGAAGAGATTGCTCTCAGAAAGGACTCTTTGACCGGGCGCTATCTCCTGCCTTTGTGTGCGCTGTGACACAAGCCTTATCAGCTCGTCAACTCCTATCCGGGTCATCCTCAAGTGCTCCGCCATGAAGCCGGATATGTGGAAAGTGCGATGCTGAGGTGCGCTCCACCCAAACCGCCTCTCCTTTGCTGAAATCGCTCTCGTTTTCGGCTACCGAAAGCCTGTTTTTGGCAAGAGCCGATATTTCCTGCAAAAGAGTGGCGAATTGCCGCTCTTCGTCAGTCGCCGTATCATCACGCATTTTCGACTGTATACTGTCAAGTTTTTCTACGGTAACTTTACCGATCGTGCAATAATAGAGTTGCTGGTTCATTGTTATTTATGATAGTTAATAACCTTCCTCTCATGATAAAGAAACTCTTTGGAAGGAAAAGTATTTTTGTTATTATTAAGTGTCCTGTTAGCACTCGACTCTGTTGAGTGCTAACAGCATAAACTCTCTGATTTCAGTCAATAGTATCTTACTATTAAATCTAAAACCCAAACAAGAGAAGACAATGAACTTGAAACCCTTATCTGATCGAGTTATTGTTAAGCCTGCAGCGGCGGAAGAAAAAACCAAAGGTGGCCTTTACATTCCTGATACCGGGAAAGAAAAACCGCAGTATGGTGAAGTTGTTGCTGTAGGAGCAGGTAAAATTGCCGATAATGGCCAGTTGCTTGAAATGCAGGTCAAAGTTGGCAGTAAAGTTTTGTATGGCAAGTATTCCGGTACCGAAGTAAGCGTCGAGGGTGAGGATTATCTCATCATGCGTGAGTCGGACATTTTTGCTATTCTTGGCTGATCTGTGATTAACTTTTTTTAAAAATTTTTACAGGAGGAACGCTTTACAATGACTGCTAAAGATATTCTTTTTGACTCTGATGCCAGAGCAAAACTTAAAGTTGGCGTTGACAAACTCGCCAATGCCGTGAAGGTTACCCTTGGACCTGCCGGACGTAATGTACTTATCGATAAAAAATTTGGTGCTCCAACTTCAACCAAGGATGGCGTCACTGTAGCAAAAGAGATCGAACTCTCTGATCCTTTTGAGAACATGGGTGCCCAGATGGTGCGTGAAGTTGCATCGAAAACCAGTGATGTTGCCGGTGACGGTACCACCACCGCTACGGTTCTTGCCCAGGCGATCTATCGTGAAGGCCTCAAGAACGTTGCTGCTGGCGCCCGTCCGATTGACCTCAAGAGAGGCATCGACCGTGCGGTTAAAGAGGTTGTGCAGGAGCTGAGAAACATCAGCCGCAGCATCTCTGGCAAAAAAGAGATTGCACAGGTAGGAACCATCTCTGCCAACAACGATCCTGTAATCGGCGATCTGATTGCTGATGCGATGGATAAAGTTGGAAAAGATGGTGTCATCACCGTCGAAGAGGCCAAGGGAATGGACACCGAGCTGAAGGTTGTTGAAGGTATGCAGTTTGATCGTGGCTACCTTTCACCCTACTTCGTGACCAATTCCGAGACCATGGATGCCGAGCTCGAAGATCCGCTGATTCTTATCTACGACAAGAAGATCAGCAATATGAAAGAGCTGCTTCCGATTCTTGAAAAATCAGCACAGTCCGGTCGTCCGCTGCTGATCATTTCAGAAGATATCGAAGGCGAAGCGCTTGCAACAATTGTTGTCAACAAGCTCCGTGGCACCCTGAGAGTATGTGCTGTCAAGGCTCCTGGCTTCGGCGATCGCCGCAAAGCCATGCTTGAAGACATCGCTATTCTTACCGGTGGTACCGTTATTTCCGAAGAGAAAGGCTACAAACTTGAGAATGCAACGATTTCCTACCTCGGTCAGGCTGGTCGCGTGACTGTCGACAAGGACAATACCACGATTGTCGAAGGCAAGGGCGGCGCTGAAGAGATCAAGGCTCGTATCAACGAAATCAAGGGACAGGTTGAAAAATCGACCTCTGATTACGATACGGAAAAACTGCAGGAACGTCTTGCAAAACTTTCAGGCGGCGTTGCTGTCCTTAACATCGGAGCTTCAACCGAAGTCGAGATGAAAGAGAAGAAAGCCCGTGTTGAAGATGCACTGCATGCAACCCGTGCTGCCGTACAGGAAGGTATCGTCGTTGGTGGCGGTGTTGCCCTGATCCGCGCAATCAAGGGTCTCGACAGAGCTATTGCAGATAACGAAGATCAGAAAACCGGTATTGAAATTATCCGTCGTGCACTTGAAGAACCACTTCGTCAGATTGTAGCAAACACCGGTACCACCGATGGCGCTGTTGTTCTGGAGAGGGTAAAGGCCGGAACGGGTGATTTTGGTTTCAATGCCAGAACAGAACAGTACGAAAACCTGGTTGAAGCAGGTGTGGTCGATCCAACAAAGGTAACCAGAAGCGCTCTTGAGAACGCGGCATCGGTTGCCAGCATTCTGTTGACTACCGAAGCAGCAATTACCGATGTGAAGGAAGAGAAATCCGACATGCCGGCAATGCCTCCGGGTGGAATGGGTGGAATGGGCGGCATGTATTAATTTTTGCGCCTCCATACTCTGTAAAAAAAGCCAGCCTTCGGGTTGGCTTTTTTTTGTGATTGACGGTTATTATTGACTATTATAAAGTCTTTATTAGAGTCGATTCAGGAGGTTGCCTCATGAAATACAGTACTTCGATCAAGCCCATCAGCTTTTTGAAAACTCACGCTTCGGAGGTTATTCGGGAGGTTTCAGCCAATCGGGGAACCATGATTATCACGCATAATGGTGAAGCAAAGGTGATTGTGCAGGATGTCCATCTCTATGAAGAGACGCAGGAAAGCCTCGCTTTGCTGAAAATACTGGCGCAAAGTTCGCAGAGTATTGAGCAGGGAAGGTACAAGCCAGCCAGCCAGTCATTTGCATTGATCCGCCAGCAGATTGCAAAACAGCAGGAGTTATGAACTGTGATGTTTTCATGAGTGAGGATGCGGAGGCCGATATTTTGGATATCTGGAAGTATGTTGCCCATCAAGATTCGGTTGAACGAGCAAATAGCCTTATCGATGCGCTGCAGGAAGCTTGTCTGAGTCTCTGCCGTTTTCCTGATCGGGGACATTGCCCACCTGAACTTCAGAGAGTCTATGTTCTGGAGTATCGTGAACTTCATTACAAGCCGTATCGGATTATTTACCGGATTCTGGATCGCAGGGTTTTTATTCACTGTGTTCTTGATGGCAGAAGAAACCTTCAGGAACTCCTTCTCGAACGCTTGATTCGTTGGCCGGAATAGACGGATGTTTTCATTTCCACAGAATAATGCCTATACTTCTACCACAAATGTAGTCAAATCAAATGAGAGGTAGTAGGATGTTGGTAAGCACTTCAATAAGGATTAACAAGGATCTTTACGATCAGGCCAGAGAAGATGCCATACTGGAGCATCGTTCTATTTCAGGGCAGATCGAGTTTTGGGCACGGGTGGGACGTGCGGCGCTTGATAATCCTGATTTACCGGTCAGTTTTGTTGCAGAGTCGTTGGCATCACTGGCCGAACCGAGGGAGCACTCTACACCTTTTGTGCCCCGGAGTGTCAAGTAATGAGGTGGTCAGTCCAGCAAACGCGTCGGTTTGCCCGACAATACAAAAAGCTTCAAGACAATACCGCTACTGATGTGGACAGTGCCGTCGAGAAGGTACGGCAAAGCCCTGAAATCGGAGAGCGAAAGAAAGGTGATCTGGCGGCATTGTATGTCTACAAGTTTCGCAGTTCAGGCCAGTTGTACTTGCTTGGCTATTCGCTCGATGAGAGTGTTCGGCTGATCTACCTTGAAGCTGTCGGGCCTCATGAAAACTTTTATCGGGATTTGAAGCGATAGCCCGGCTGGTGCGCTTAATCCTCCGCAGGGAAATCAGTGAGCAGGTTCTCCACAGAGTCTGTTGTTAAGGCGTCTCCACGGCGTGCGGTTCTCAGTGCGTCAATCGGTTCAGGGCTGTTTTGTTTTGCGTTCAAAACAGCCGATGGCATCAGGAGTCTCTTTCAGGCCAAGTTCAAGGTGTGCTATGTGGTAAAGGGAGCGCTCCAGTCCAGGTTTAACCCATTCATGCAAGACACGTTCGAGCATTCGCTTCCGGTTGCGCATTAAGAGCTTTTTAGTTGGTTGCGCTGGATCTTGCGGTTTTTGTGTCTGGAACTGCTTAAAAAGCCATGTAACGATTCCTAATAATTTCCGTATCCTCTGACTGCAAAAACTCGTTGATAATCCTGATGGATTCCTGTTTATACCCTTTTTCCCCACTCCTCCCTCTGGATTTTTTCGGAAACAGTGCGTATGTCAATCCATTACCCCCCCCCAAGTATAACTGAAAATATGCAGATTCAGTCAAAACCTCAAGCATGTAATCAGGGAATAAGCGAAATGACACATCCCGAACACGGTGCGTGGCATCGAAAAAGAGGCAATCAACATTTCAGATAGTCGAAGGTGTTGTGTACTTTCGTGAAAAGGGTTACGCTTGCCCTGCAACACAACAAGTTCCATGTAACATACAAGATGTAGATATTCGTGTCAACAACACAACCAAAAGCAGTAGTTCTTCTCAGCGGTGGCATGGACAGCCTTGTTACCACAGCAATGGCTCATGCCGCAGGCTTTGAGCTTGCGGCCATGCATGTCAATTACGGGCAGCGAACCTGGCAGAAGGAGCTGGAGTCGTTCCGTTCCATCTGTGGCCACTACAACATAGAGCAGCGACTTGAAGTCAATGCCGATTTTCTTGCCCAGATTGGCGGCTCATCCCTCACCGATTTCTCCATGCCGGTGGGCGGCGCTGACCTTCAGGGCTCTTCAATACCTACCAGTTATGTGCCATTCCGCAATGCCGGTTTTCTCTCGATGGCCGTGAGCTGGTCGGAAGTGATCGGTGCCAGCAAGATTTTTATCGGGGCGGTCGAGGAGGACTCCTCCGGCTATCCCGACTGCCGAAAGGTATTCTATGACGCTTTCAATACCGTTATCGCACTCGGAACGAAACCGGAGACCGATATTGCAATCCTTACTCCGCTCATTGAGATGCAGAAGTCGGAAATTGTCCGAAAAGGCATTGAGCTTCAGGTTCCCTTCGAATTGAGCTGGTCATGTTATAAAAGTGAAGGGAAGGCTTGTGGTATCTGTGACAGTTGTGCCCGCAGACTCAGAGCCTTTGAGATGATGGGCATTACCGACCCGATTGATTATGAAGCTCGTCCTCTGTATATTCAGCAGAAATCGGCAGAGCATAGCAGGCATACCAGCAGTATTCATTCTTCAATCAATACCCTTCAGTCATGAAATCTGTCAAACCGCTCTCTTTTGAACCGGACTCCTCTACAGCACGGTTCAACCTCTCTTTTGCCCTTATGGCGGCCATCTGGCTCCTTGGTCTTGCAGGGCATTTTACGCCGTTTCAGGAGTGGCCCGCACTTTTCCTTTATGTTATTGGTTCCATTGGTCTGGTGCTCTACCGGGGTAAAACAACCGGTGAATGGAAGGAGATGTATCTTGCTGGAGGTGACCTGAAGAAGTCGCTCTTGTGGGGTGGAATTGCCGGTGCTCTGCTTTTTGGTATGGATATCATAAATACCGTGATCTACTATAAAAATGGTGGTGCACCAATGGCTGGTATGGAGTTTCTGCTTGTAAACCGCTCGTTGCTCTACCTCTTTCCTGTACTTGTGCTGGCGGAAGAGTTTTTATGGCGGGGGATTATGTTTTCTTCCATGATTGAGCGGGGATTCAACAAGCATCTGACGGTTTTTTTGACAGCCATTTTTTATGTTATCAACCACTTCGCTGTCGCCCCGGTCGGTATGAAAGAGCGGGCACTGATGGGAATGATGGCCTTTCCGATTGGTATTTTCGGCGGCTACCTTGTCCTCAAAACCCGGAATGTATGGGGAAGCGTACTGGTGCATATGATTACCATGCTCTCCATGATGCTCGACATTTTTGTTATTCCACAACTTCTGCGCTGATTTTTTCATTGCTATGCCCCAAAACAGAATCACCACCCTTATACAGCAGGATAAAAAACTCCTGATTGCCTATTACATGCCGGAATTTCCGGTAACTGGCTCGACGCTCCCTGTGCTTGAGGCGCTTGAGGAGAGCGGGGTTGATATCATTGAGCTTGGTATGCCCTATTCTGACCCGATAGGCGATGGGCCAGTGATTCAGGATGCAGCCCATACCGCTATCCGTAACGGTGTGACCATCAAAAATCTTCTTGAACTGGTACGCAGAGCCCGGCAGGGCGAAGGGTGCAAAAAAATTACAGCCCCCATCCTTCTGATGGGCTACTGCAATCCCCTGATTGCTTACGGTGGTGATTGTTTTCTGTATGATGCCCTTGAGGCGGGAGTTGACGGATTGCTTATTCCCGATCTTCCTCCCGAGGAGGCGGCAGATTTTCTCGAAAAAGCAAAGGGGTTTGGCCTTACCGTTGTCTTTCTTGTTTCACCGGTTACTCCACCCGAAAGGATAGAGTTGATCGACAGCCTTTCGACCGATTTTTCCTACTGTCTTGCGGTCAATGGTACAACAGGGACAGCGAAGCTTTCCGATACGGCGACAGAGTCAGCGGTTGATGACTATCTGAAAAGGGTACGCCAACATGCCCGGAAAAAATTTGTTGTCGGTTTTGGCATCAAGGATAAGGCGCAGGTAGAGCATATGTGGAACTTTGCAGACGGAGCCGTCGTGGGAAGTGCCCTTTTGCAGTACATCGCAGCTTCTGCAACCCCTGAAGAGACAGCCCGCCTGGCCGCGGAGTTCTGGAAAACGTTGCGCTGACCGATGGCACTCTCTCCCTCGGTTGATATCATTATTCCCCATTACAGGAGGCGCGACATGCTTGAGCGCTGCCTTGATTCGCTCGAACAGAGCAGCTATCCCTCCATGGGCATCATCGTGGTCGATAACGGTGGCAGCGAGGCGGGCCTTGTTTTTCTTGTCAAGCGTTACCGCAATGCACGTCTGTTACGACTTCCGGAAAACAGGGGGTATGCCGGAGGTTGCAACGCGGGGCTGAAAAGCTCTTCGGCTGACTATGTGGTTTTCATGAACGACGATACGGAGCACGATCCGATGTGGCTTGAACAGCTTGTTACTGCGGCTCTTGCCGATAGCCATATGGGAGCCTTGCAGCCTAAAATCCTTTCGCTTAAGCCTTATCGCAAGGGCAAAAAGATCTTTGATTATGCCGGTGCTGCGGGCGGTATGATGGATCAGCTTGGTTATCCCTGGTGCCTTGGCCGGACATTTTCCGGCGTTGAGAGCGACAGGGGGCAGTACGATTGCGGGCAGGAGATTTTCTGGGCATCGGGTGTTGCCATGTTGGTAAGGAGAGCGGTGGCCGAAGAGCTTGGAGGGTTTGACGGCGATTTTTTCATGCAGATGGAGGAGATTGATCTCTCCTGGCGGATGAAGCTTGCCGGTTACCGTGTAGCATCGGTTCCTTCGTCGGTCGTGCTGCACGAAGGGGGAGCGTCATTGGCAGGAGGTTCCGCAGAAAAAATTTATCTCAATCATCGCAATAATGTGACTATGCTTCTGAAGAACCGTGGCATGGCAGGGCTTCTATGGGTGCTTCCGCTGCGTCTGTTGCTTGACCTTGTGGTTGCACTCTTTTATCTCACACAGTTTCCCGGATCGCTGAAAAAATCAGGAGCAGTGTTCCGTGCGTGGTCTTTCAATCTCCGGGCTCTTGCTGCGACCATGAAGAAACGCCGCACGATACAGACGTCAAGAGTGGTTGATGATCGTACCATTTTTCGTGACGCTCCGCCCTCACTCCTTTTCAGACGGTAACGATTTCGCATGGTTTAACTCAGCCTGCTTTTTCATTGCGATCATCATCAGGGGACAATCCCGATTCTGCACATTTCTGACAGCAAACTGGGGGGCATAAAAATCCGGCTTCACTTCTGCCCTGTAGGTAAGAAATGTTCCTGCTCCCTGCGGGTAATCGACCAAAGTCCACTCTCCCTGATAGACCTTGAAATCACCGGTTATTTGCTGAAAACGAAGTCGTGTCAGCCCCTCTCCCCATACTCTCATTTTTATGTAGACCTCTTTCGAGAAGATAAACATCCTGCTTTTTCCCTTTTCAAACATCACGATTTCAGCACCATTGTCCGAAATGATGTCGCTGTCGATAATATTCGGAACAAAATTTTTATGATTTTTAAAATCAGTTATCACTTCCCAGACCTTTTTTGGAGGAGCTGCAATATAGATTTGTCCCTCTATGCCGGTAACTCCTTCCTGTAGATTTGAGAACGCTACAATGACCTCTCCGGTTAACAGTCTTGCCCTTTCTCCCGTCAGAGAGTCAGAATGAGTTGTCGTTATCGGCAGCGCCCTGAGGGAGGCGGCGTGAAAAAAAAACAGTACAGCCATGAGAGGCAGTATCATCTTGTTTAATCGTCTGATGCGTCTCTGCATGCTGTATTCCTGGTCAATGAGGTAACGGGATGATTCGTGACTGTCAGGCTGTTTTCAGTAAAGCAATCCTGGTTGTTTGCTACTTTTTGGGTGGTGTCAGATGACCCCATTTCACCATATCTTTTACAGTTTCAATCAGACTTTCCCTGACTGGCATGAAGGAGATGCCAAGTTCACGCCTGATTTTCGAATTGTCATAGTGCATGGTTCGTCCGATGGATGTGCGGATATACATGCCGGTATCTTTTGGCTGTGTGAAAGAGAGCATTTTCATAAGCAGGGTACCAATCGTTCCTGACAGATCAATCTTTGGCAGGGCATACTTGTCGAAACCAGCAGATTTGAGCAATGCTACAACCTCTCTCATGTGCAGTGCCTCAGCCGAGCAAAGGTGACGACCGCTTGCCGTATCGGTTTCCATTGCAAGAATATGCGCTCTTGCCACATCCCGCACATCAACGAAACCCCAGTTCAGATCCATAATCCCGGGGTAGATACCAATCATAATATCGCGAATAATCTGGTTGGAGGTGTTGAGCGAAGGGGTGAGTGAAGGGCCAATGACCATAACAGGGTTGATGGCAACAAGATCGAAAGTGGGCCGTTTTTTCATCACGAAATCCCATGCGGCAAGTTCAGCAACGGTTTTGGAGTAATGATAGGGGTTTCGATCGAGAGAAGACATGATGTTCCACTCTTTTTCAGTAAAGACCTTTGAGCTGTCCGGTTCATCGGTAATGGCGGCAATTGAGGAGGTCAAAATCACCCTTTTTACGCAGCCCGATTTCAGGCAACTCTCAAGGAGTGTTTCGGTTCCGTTAACCGCCGGATCAACCAGATCAGTTTGCGGGTTTTTTACATTAATCTCATATGGACTTGCCGTATGCATCACATAGTCGCATCCCTCTACGGCCTTGTCGTAGGAACCGGGAGCAAGCAGGTCAGCCTCAACAAGTTCAAGACGCTCCGCAGCTCCTGGAAGAGCGAGGAGGAAAGGGTAGTTCTGAGAGCTTTTGCGTACCGTTCCTCTGACGCAGTATCCTTGTTCAAGCAGTTGCTTGACGATATGGGATGCAATAAATCCGGAAGCTCCGGTAACGCAAACGGGTTTCTTGGTCTTCATAATTTTATTTATAAATGGATGACTGCAGGAGAGAATGTCGCTCTTCAGGGATACCAGAAAAGATCACCTTCACGTAATGTACATCCAGTTCCTGAACTCTCCAACGTTATCAGGGCGAGTTCAGGGTGAAAGGGAAAAGAGAGATCGGATTTCGGGGTTCACAAAACGTGTGAAGAGTTTTTCAATGAGAGAATACCCGGGAAGCAGGGTATTTCTTTTGCAAACCCGGAAGCTTATTACTACAATGGAACAGGCAGGTTTTTTCAAGATGCACAAAGCGTGTGGGCTTCTTTTGCTGTTCCCCATATGTTCTACCCGAAATTATTGTTGCCGATGAAAGAAATATAATAGACGGTCATGCACATGATAGCATCGTTCGAAGATCACCTTTTGACGGCCTTACGGGCCTTTAATCATCTTCTTCACGCATTTCTTGCTTTGGCTCTTGTTATGGCAAGTCTCATGGTGTTGTGGGAATTTTCCGTTGCTGTTGTTCACTCAGTTGAGATGAATAATCTGGCTCATGGTTTTCTGCAGTCACTGGGCACCCTTTTTATTGTGTGGACGCTCTCAAGCCTCATTTCTGCTGAAATCAACTATGTGCAAACCGGCGTTTTTCATGTGGTGGTTTTCATCGAAGTTGCCATGATCACGCTCCTGCGGCAATTGATTGTTGAACCGGTCAAGATTGCCACTGCAGGCCAGAATGTTGAGCAGCTTTTTAATCCATGGCACTATGCTCTTTTGCTCGCCTCCCTGCTTGTTATTGGTATTTTGCATAAACTGGTGACCAGTTCCGATAAAAAGGATCAGGAGCAGGAAGTATCAGGCGGAAAAATGTCGAAAACGGGAAACCGTACTCTCCCATTATCGTGACGGCTTTTCCTTTCTCATGGTTTCATCCATCATTCTGCTTGCCGGTTGCCGCTCTTTTCTTTCCGCCCAATGCATGGCCTGGAGAGATGCAAGGCTGAGCAGGAAAAATCCGGCGATGAGCGGTCGTACAGTGCCGTCGTAACGGAGTATCCGAATGCCCTGTGGTTTGCGACAACCATGAGGGTGTTGCCGGTAATAATTTTGAAAGAGAAGAGAACTCTTTTTTTGCACCATCTCATGCAAAGAGCGGTTCAGCGTGGATGATCACCCGTCCTGCATTGGGCAGAGAGCGATAAATTGCTCCTTCCAGTTGGCTGGTCAGAGAGTGAACCTCTTCAAGGAGTACCTCGTCGTTAAATGAGCAGTGCAGGGTAATGAAGAGTTTCTCTTTCTCTGTTTTAAGGATCTGAATATCGTGAACGTCCTGGATTTTCGTGATGCTTTGTGCTGCATTGATTATCGTGTCGCGTACAACTTTTTCTTCTCCGGCCTGAAGGGTCGTGGTACAGCACTCGTCATTGCGGAGGGGGTCAAGGTGGATGCAGATATTGAGTTCACCGTCGAACTCGCGGTGCAACTCCTCTTCAAGTGCGTTAACGGTATCGTGAGCCTGCTTAATGGTGAGTTGCTGGTCGATTTCGACATCAAAAGTGATCTGTTTTTGCCGTTCAGTGAGGTTTGTTGAAATGTTATGGGCGTGAAGGTTATGATTCAACCCTATGACATGGACCCTTTCAGCAATAGTCTCGCTGTTGAGTGCAATTGGTCTTGTGTTGATGGTAATATCACCCACGGGAAACTCATCGCGCACTCTTTTTTCGATATCAGAGCAGATGCGCTGAACCTTTTCAACCGAGAGCGTTCTGTTGACGCAGACGGCCATTTCAATGAACACCTGCGGTCCGGTTGGTTTTACCCGCACCTTGTCGATGGAAATTACCCCACTGACCATCATGGTTATCTCTTCAAGACGATCGGCAATGCCCTCCGGTGCGGCGTCGATCAGTACGTCAATGGTTTTTTTCCCAAGGCTGAATGCAGCCCAACCCACCAGCAGTGCGACCGCAATACCGGCAACAGCATCAGCCCAGGCAATACCGAATGAAACAAAAATGAGACCCAAAAGCACGACCGCAGAGCTGAGGATGTCAGAGCTGAAGTGCAATGCGTCAGCTTCAAGGGCTTGACTGTTCGTCTCTTTCGCGACTTTTTTCAGAGCCCTTGACCGTGAAAAATCGACCACAATAGAGATGACCATAATGGCAATGGCATACCACTTCACTTCGATCTCTACGCTCCCGGCAATCAACCTTTCAGTTGCGGCGTAGATAATCCAGATGCTCGTTACAACAAGAAGAGCGGTTTCAATGAGCGCAGAGACGCTCTCGACCTTGGCATGACCGTAGTGGTGTTTTCTGTCGGCAGGTTTGCTGCTCATGTTGACGGCGAACAAGGTCAGGGAGGCAGCACCAAGGTCGAGGGCAGAATGGGCGGCTTCGGATATAATGCCGATGCTGCCGCTCATGATACCGACAACGAGCTTCATAATCGTAAGAAGAAGGCTTGCCAGAACCGAACTCAGGGCAACCTGTTGTTTTTTATGAGCATTTTCCATGAAGATATTTTTCTGCTTTCTATGAATTGTTGTTCAGGAATTTTCTGTTGTTTGTGTTCAAAGCCGTGCAGGGGTTCCATTCATTGGCGGCCTCTACCGCTTATAATAGCATGAATTGCCTTCAGTTTATAATGTGGGCCGGAAAATTGATACCGTCCGGAAGTCTTTTTGCAAGCGACAAGCTGGCCCGTGACCTTCCACCATACGACAGGCCGGGCAGAGGGAACTGCGTCCGCAACGATACAGAGAACGATAATCCGGTTATATTGTGTTTTATATGGAGATTTGTCAAGGAGGGTTTGGCTGCAGGGCAGATCCCTGGGCAAATAAAACGGGCTCATCCTGCAAGATGCAGGGAGTCAAAATAGAAATATTCCCATGCAAAAAATGAAAATTGGTATTTCGTGTCACCATACTTACGGGGGGAGCGGGGCAATTGCCGCAGAGCTGGGCAAGGCGCTTGCTGCCAGAGGGCATATTATTCATTTTTTCAGCAAGTCAGCTCCTTTTCGGCTCGGAGCTTTTTCGCGAAATATTTTCTGCCATGAGATTGAAGTGATGCACTATCCGCTTTTTGAGTCACCCTTTTACTCTCTCGCCCTTGCCTCGAAAATTGCCGATATTGCCTATTATGAAAAACTTGACATTGTTCATGCTCACTATGCGATTCCCCACGCCTTGAGCGCCATGCTTGCACGCCAGATGATTGAGGACAAATGTTCCGAATTGAAGTGTTTCAAGCTGGTAACCACGCTGCATGGTACCGATATCACCGTCGTGGGTGCCGACCGGGGGATGCAGGATGTTGTGAGGCTCGCTATTAACAAATCTGACGGGGTGACGACCGTGTCCGCCTGGCTGAAGGATGAGACGGTCAGGATGTTCAGCCCAAAAAAGGAGATTACGGTCATTCCCAATTTTGTTGATACGTCACTCTTTTTTCGCTCTCCTAAACCGGAAATTCGTGAACAACTTGGCCTTGGGAAGGAAAAAATCGTTATTCACATCTCCAATTTCAGGCCGGTAAAATGTATTGGCGATATTATCCGGATTTTTTATGCTTTAAGTAAACGCGTTGATGCAACGCTGCTGCTCGTGGGTGATGGTCCGGAACGCAGCGATGCTGAAATCCAGGTTCGCCAGTTGGGAATAGTGGATCGGGTAAGGTTTCTCGGCAAGCTGGATGATATTGTTCCACTGCTCTCTATTGCTGATCTCATGTTGATGCCGAGCAATGTTGAGTCATTCGGCCTTGCAGCGCTTGAAGCCATGGCCTGTGGTGTGCCGGTTGTGGCAACCATGGCGGGCGGTTTTCCCGAATTTATTGTTCCAGGGGTTCATGGTTATCTGCTTGCTCCGGGAGATATCAATGGCATGATGGAGAAGGCGCTTCTTCTGCTTTCAGATCCCGGCCACTGGTTGGAGTGTTCCCGGGCATGTGTCCTCCAGGCAAAGCGGTATGAGACCGCCTTGCTTGTTGAACAGTATGAAGCCTATTATACGATGCTTCTCGCCGAGGCATAGCACTCTCTCCGCTCTTGTTTTTCAGTACCGTTTAGTCGTCAGAAGGACGCTCCGGTACTTTTCAAGGTTTTCAAGTACCTCTCCCGTACCCCTTGCAACAGCGGTAAGGGGGTCTTCACTGATATGCACGGCAAGCTTGGTCTCTTCACTGATTCTTTTGTCAAGCCCTTTGATGAGCGATCCGCCACCGGCAAGGAAGAGCCCGCGGTCAAAAATGTCAGCCGAAAGTTCCGGTTTGGTCACTTCGAGGCTTTTTTTGATCGACGTGATAATCTGGCTGATTGGAGTCGCTATTGCTTCCCTGATCGTCGCAGAGTTGACCTCTCGCTCCTCGGGAAGCGCGGTTACAAGGTTTCTGCCTCTGACCATCATGGTGATCTCTTTTTCCAGTTTATAGGCCGACGCAATTTTAATTTTCACATCCTCGGCAGTACGTTCGCCAATTGCCAGACTGTAAGCTTTGCGGAAGTGACGGACGATCGCATTGGTGATATCGGTTCCTGCGACCCGAAGCGACTCACCTGATGCAATGCCACCGAGTGAAATAACGGCAATTTCTGTGGTGCCGCCCCCGATATCGACAATCATGTTGCCCATTGGTTCCTGGACGTCCAGTCCGATACCGATGGCTGCCGCCATGGGCTCGGTGACCAGATAAACCTCTTTGGCTCCAACATGTTCGGCAGAGTCGCGAACAGCCCTTTTTTCAACTTCAGTGATGCCTGACGGGATACCGATAACCATACGGCGGATACCGAGTGAAAACTGGGTTTTTGTTTTATTGATCAATCCCTTGATCAGCTCTTCCGTTGCCTCATAGTCAGCAATGACACCATTGGCCAGGGGGCGGATGGTTACAATGCCGGGATGGGTTTTTTCATGCATAAGAAGTGCTTCATGTCCAATAGCGACGATCTTTCCTGTGTTGCGCTCGCGGGCAACTATAGAAGGCTCATTTAAAACAACACCTTTACCCCGTATAAAAATCAATGTATTTGCTGTTCCCAGGTCAATGGCGATGTCCCTGAACAGATTACTGAAAAAGCTCATATTCTCATGGTTCTGTGTGTCTCTCATAGTGGCTTGGAAAGGAGCGGATTCAGGCTATATTCCAAGGTTTAAACTGAACTCTTAAGGTAGATCAATGCAACTTTTTTTCAAATGAAATAATTGATTCTTTGACCACTTTTTTTGCAGTTTGCTCCGCTTTTCCACTACCGGTTCGGGGTTTCGGGAAAGAGAGCTATTATGTACATTGCCACAACGGAATTTCTGAAGCCTGATAACCAAAATGAGGTAAGAAGTGTTACGCCAATATCGTTTTCCGGAAGAGCGTTCAGCTCTTGAAAAGCAGTTGAGTCGAAGCGTTACTTTTGATGTTTCTGTCCAGTCTGCTGTTGAAGAAATTTTGCAAGAGGTTCGTCAGAAGGGAGACATCGCTGTATTGGATTACACGGAGCGCTTCCAGGGAGTCAGGTTGTCCGATATGGTTGTTCCCCAGCAAGCAATACAGGAGGCCTACCATAATGCCGATCACTCTTTTCTGGCCGTACTTGAGGAGGCGTACCGTAATATTGTCCGGTTTCACCAGTACGAAGCAGAGAAAAGTTTTTTTTATGAAGCTGAGGGAGGGGTGGTTCTTGGTCAGCGGGTAACTCCCATGCAGCGTGCTCTTCTCTATGTACCTGGTGGACAGGCATCGTATCCCTCCTCGGTGCTTATGAACGCTGCTCCGGCAAAAGTGGCCGGGGTCAAAGATATTTTCATGACCACTCCCTGTGATGCTTCTGGAGAGGTAAATCCCGATATTCTTGCTGCGGCGGCTGTTGCCGGAATTACCTCTGTATACAAACTCGGCGGAGCCCAGGCAATAGCGGCTTTTGCCTATGGTACCAGGAGCATTCCAAAGGTTGACATCATCACAGGTCCTGGCAACAAATATGTAGCGCTGGCCAAAAAGCAGGTTTTTGGTCATGTCGCCATCGACAGCATTGCAGGTCCTTCCGAAGTGGTTATTATAGCAGACGAAATGGCCAATCCTGAATTTATTGTCCTTGACATGTTTGCCCAGGCGGAGCATGATCCCGATGCATCGGCCGTGCTGATCACCCCCTCCGCATCGCTTGCTGCAGCCGTCAGGGAGTGTGCTGAAGCACGTCTTCCGGGAATGAACAGGCGGGAGATTATTGCCTCTTCAATGCAGCACAATGGAGCCATCGTACTTGTCGGCTCACTTGAAGAGGCTTGCGAAGTGTCAGATATGATTGCTCCCGAGCATCTTGAGCTGCATGTCGAACACCCTTGGGAAATATTACCGGATATTCATCATGCCGGTGCAATTTTTATGGGAGGATACTCCTGCGAAACCGTCGGTGATTATTTCGCTGGTCCGAACCATACACTCCCGACCAATGGAACCGCAAGGTTTTTTTCGCCGCTTTCGGTGCGTGACTTTGTCAAGCACACCTCAATCATCTCCTATTCAAAAAAGCAAATGCATCGCTGTGGGGAGAAAATTGCATCCTTTGCTGACCATGAGGGGCTCCAGGCTCATGCTGAGGCTGTTCGGGCGAGATTGAGAGCGCTATGAGAACTGGTGATTTTGATTACGAATTGTCGGAAGAGAAGATTGCAAAATATCCACCTGCGGAACGTGGTTCCACTCGTCTTCTGGTGCTCAATCGTCACACAGGCGCTGTTGTACACGCATCCTATGCCAGTCTCGACCTTTTTTTGCAGCCAGGTGACCTGCTTGTGCTGAATAATACGAGGGTGCTCCGCGCAAGGCTTTATGCCAGCAAATCTACCGGTGCCAGGATTGAGTTGATGCTTCTTGAAAAGCATCAGGAGGAGCAAAATCGGGTGCTTTACCGGGGGAAGCTGAAAAAGGGCGACAAACTCATGGCGCACGATCAGGAACTGCTCGTTACCGACATTGTTGATCACGGTATTGCCCGAATTTCCGTCTGCGGGGAGCGATCGCTCAGCGACCTCTTTGAACATTTTGGTGGTGTGCCCATTCCCCCTTATCTCAAACGAGATGCTGAAGAGGTTGACCGGGAGCGCTATCAGACCGTTTTTGCTGAATTGCCGGGTTCTGTAGCCGCTCCGACCGCCTCCCTGAACATGACTTCAGAGCTGCTCGACAAACTTCGCCGCAAGGGTGTTGAGACGGTTACCCTTACACTGCATGTTGGTCTGGGTACCTTTCTTCCTGTCAGGGCAGATGCCCTTGAGGAGCACGTCATGCACCGCGAGTATTACTCAATACCCGCAACGTTGGTTGAGAAGATTCGCAAGGTAAAAACTACCGGAGGAAGGGTTATCGCTGTAGGTACTACGGTAACCAGGGCACTCGAACATGCAGGGGAGCGCATGGAGACTTTTACGGGAGATGAACCACTGACAGGAGAGGCCGATATATTTATCTATCCAGGGTATCAATTTCGTATCATTGATTGCCTTCTGACTAACTTTCATGCACCCCGTTCAACGGTACTCATGCTTACAGCGGCATTTGCCGGCCCCGATCATCTGCGCAATGCCTACCAGAAAGCGCTTGAGGAAGGGTATCGCTTTCTCAGTTATGGTGACAGCATGTTCATCGCCTGAAATTTTGATCAGTCTAATCTCCCGTTTCACCTTTTTGCCTTAAAGAAGCTGGCTGATTCTTTTTCTTTACCTAAAGAACTTAGTTATGACCGCTGCTTCCGAAAAGAGCGATACTTGCTTATGCAGTGGAGGTATGGTATTTTTAAGATTGTCTTCTGTCGCCTGACAGCATAGGCGTTTTCGCCTGCATTTACCTGAAGTCTATTCGTTTTCAAACACACATAAACACATGGAGATTGACCTTATGAGTCTTGTAGACCAATATCGCGCACATACTGAAGAGCGAGCAAAGCTCAGCATTCCACCCTTACCATTAACGGCCGGGCAGACCCGTTTGCTTGTTGGTCTGCTTCAGCAGGAAGTCGTTGAGGAGCCGGAGTATCTGCTTGAGTTGTTTCGTGAACATATCAGCCCGGGCGTTGATGATGCCGCCTTTGAAAAAGCCGCTTTTCTTGATGCTATCCTCAAGGGAGAACTCTCCTGTAGCGTGATTGACAAAGTGGAAGCCGTCAGCATTTTGGGAACCATGCTCGGAGGTTATAATGTCAAGCCTCTTGTCGATGCGCTCGGTCATGAGGATCCGGCGATATGCAGAGAAGCGGCTGCGATGCTGAAAAAGACCTTGCTGGTCTATGACCTGTTCGATGTTGTGGTTGACCTCTCAAAAACCAATACCTATGCTGAAGAGGTGCTCAAGTCATGGGCAGAAGCAGAATGGTTTACCTCCAGGCCAACACTTCCGGAAAAAATGACCCTTACGGTTTTCAAAGTACCGGGTGAAACCAATACGGACGATCTTTCGCCAGCCAGTGAGGCATTTACTCGCAGCGATATTCCTCTTCATGCCCGCTGTATGCTTGGTACCAAGATAACCAATCCGATAGAAACCATTGCCGAGCTGAAAACGAAAGGCCATCCACTTGCTTATGTTGGCGATGTTGTCGGTACCGGATCAAGCCGGAAGTCGGGAATCAACTCGGTTCAGTGGCACATTGGTAACGATATTCCGGCAGTACCCAACAAGCGGAGCGGTGGAGTGGTTATTGGCAGCATTATTGCTCCCATTTTTTTCAATACAGCAGAAGATTCGGGTGCCTTGCCTGTCCAGGCTGATGTGACGGCAATGGAGATGGGCGATGTTATTGATCTTTATCTTGCTACGGGTACCATAGAGAAAAACGGTGCAGTGATCGCGCGGTTCGAACTCTCCCCGAATACGATTGCGGACGAGGTTCGTGCCGGAGGACGTATTCCCCTGATTATTGGCCGAACCCTGACCAGAAAGGCACGAAAAGCTCTCGGATTAGGTGAAGACAACCTCTTCCTGCGTCCTGAACAGCCTGCAGACAGCGGTAAAGGTTACACGCTTGCCCAGAAAATGATCGGGAAGGCCTGCGGCCTTCAGGGTGTGCGTCCGGGGATGTATGTCGAACCAGAGACACTTACGGTTGGTTCACAGGATACAACCGGAGCCATGACCCGTGACGAGGTGAAAGAGTTTGCAGCGCTCAGTTTCAGCGCGGATCTCTTAATGCAGAGCTTTTGCCATACATCAGCCTATCCAAAGCCTTCTGATGTGAAGTTGCACAGAAGCCTCCCGTACTTTATCATGAGCAGGGGCGGCGTTTCGCTTAAACCCGGAGACGGTGTTATTCATACGTGGCTGAACCGTATGGTGCTGCCCGATACACTTGGTACTGGCGCTGATTCCCATACCCGTTTTCCAATCGGCATTTCGTTCCCGGCAGGTTCAGGGCTTGTAGCATTTGCAGGTGTTACCGGAACCATGCCTTTGAATGTTCCTGAATCAGTGCTTGTGCGCTTTACTGGTGAGATGCAGCAAGGTATTACATTGCGGGATCTGGTCAACGCCATTCCCTATGTGGCCTTGAAGCAAGGCTTGCTGACCGTCGAAAAGAAAGGCAAGAAAAACGTTTTTGCCGGTCGTATTCTTGAAATCGAAGGGTTGCCGAAACTCAAGGTTGAGCAAGCATTTGAACTCAGTGATGCTTCTGCCGAACGGAGCGCTGCGGCGTGCACGGTCCGGCTCGATAAAGAACCGGTTATCGAATATCTCAGCTCAAACGTCAAATTGCTCGAACAAATGATAGAGCTGGGCTATGGCGATGCTGATACCCTGCAACGTCGAATTGGTAAAATGGAAGCCTGGCTTGAAAACCCCTCTCTTCTTGAGCCAGACAGTGATGCGGAGTATGCAGCAGTTATCGAGGTCGATATGAACACAATTACCGAGCCGATTCTTGCCTGCCCCAACGATCCTGATGATGTCATGACGCTCAGTGAGGTGCTTCGTGCCGACGACAGACCGAAAGTCATTGACGAGGTCTTTGTTGGAAGTTGTATGACCAATATTGGCCATTTCCGCGCTCTCGGCGAAATTTTGCGCAACAGGGGTGTTGCTCCGGTAAGGCTCTGGATTGTTCCTCCCACGAAAATGGATATGGCAAAACTGATCGAAGAGGGCTATTACTCGATATTTGGCGCATCCGGAGCCCGTATTGAGCGTCCGGGATGTTCACTGTGCATGGGTAATCAGGCAAGGGTCGCCGATAATGCCGTAGTCTTCTCTACCAGCACAAGAAACTTCGATAACCGTATGGGCACGGGTGCACAGGTCTATCTTGGTTCAGCGGAGCTTGCTGCAGTATGCGCCCTTCTTGGTCACCTGCCAAACAAAGATGAGTATATGGAAATTATCAACCGTCATCTCTCAGGCGAAAAAGAGGAGAATGTTTATCAATATCTTAACTTTCACAAGCTTGAAAAAGCAGAATTAGAGTTGCTTGTTGAGTAAAAAAAATATTTATTAAGGCGGGATGTGAAATTTTTTTGCATATTCCGCCATACAGTAGGCTTTTGAAAAGTCGCTGTTTTTTTTTATTATTCGAGAGCTGATGAAGCTGTCAATTATCAAACAACAAAAATAATAATAGCAATGAAAAAACTTTTCATTTTCCTCTTCCTTTTGAGCTCAGTCTCTTTCGTTGGCTGCGCAAAAAAAGCTGAAGCACCAGTAGAAGCACCAGTAGAAGCACCGGTAGAAGCACCTGCAGCAGCACCAGCAGCAGAGGCACCAGCAGCACCAGCAGCAGAAGCACCAGCAGCAGAGGCACCGGCAGCACCAGCAGCAGAAGCACCAGCAGCACCTGCAGCAAAATAAGTTTCCGGCATCCCGGTTCCTTATGTCAAAGAGGCAGAACGCAAGTTCTGTCTCTTTTTTTTTGCACGCACGGATGCTCATGAAAAGGTATCAGCTCTTGTGCTTGCCGGTGAGAAAGAGTGAATTGTGCAAAAAGGCTGAAGCCGCAATCAAGGTTTGGTCAGCGAGAGGTTGCCCGGTAGCATCTGGATAAATGCGGATAATGATCGGGATTTCAGCAAAAAAAAAGAGACAAACGGTTTGTTTGTCTCTTTTTTTTTGTCCGCTGAGGAGGCAGGACTCGAACCTGCAAATTGCCTGATCCAGAATCAGGAGCCTTACCAATTTGGCCACTCCTCAATAGTGAGGTGAATATAGTAAAAAATAATTTATTCCAATTCTCTTTTATCTTTTTTTTAGAGAATGGTGAGAAGAACAGGAATAAGAATCATTGCCACGATCATCGAAGATGCTACAAGAGTTGCGGCAAATTCGTGGTCAAGTTCCTCAATCGAGGCAAGGCTGATGGTTGAGAACCCTGCCGGTGCGGAAGCTGAGAGTACCACAATGGCCCGGTCAAGCCCTTCAAGGCCAAACAGGCTTGCAAGCCATACTCCGAGAGCAAGTCCGAGAACCATGCGCAGGATGATGGCGACAGCAAGAAGGAATGGGTTGATTTTTGTGATCCTGAACGATGCCCCGAGAGCAAGAAGCATGAGCGGTATCGTCAGTTTCCCGATGGAGTGCAGTACTGAGGTTGCAATGGGCATGGGACGCAGATCCAATGCATTCATCAGAAGAGCTGCAATCAGGGCCAGAAGAGGGGGGGAGCTGATGAGTTTCTTGAGCAGGCCATTTTTAGTGGCATCTCCATCATTGTTGCCAAACGTGCAGACCACTGCAGAAGCCAACAACCCATTCGGAAGATCAAAGATGAAGAGGCGAGCCAGGCCATCGTCTCCATAAAATGATTGAACGAAGGGCATGACAAAGCCCACATTCATGATCATTGAGCCACCTGCAACTACCAACCAGGTTTTTTTTTGCATCTTGATGGCTTTTCCCGTGAGCAAAGCCGCTGCGAGCGTCAAAAGGATAAGAAGCGAAGAGAGAAGAGGAAGAAAAAGCATCGCACGACTGATGACCACCCAGGAAAGTACGGAAATCAGGAGTGCAGGAAGCGTCAAATGATAAACAAGCTTAAAAAGAACATCCGGCGCGTAATCATCAAAAACTGATGTTTTACGCAAAAACATTCCCAGAAAAAATGTTGCAAATACAGGGGCAAGAAGAAAAGCAAGGTCAAACATCGCCGAAAGAGAGAAAAGCTGTTTAGCCAGGAAGAAGGGAGTGCACCCGAGAGGAGTCGAACCTCTAACCGTCTGATTCGTAGTCAGATACTCTATCCAGTTGAGCTACGGGTGCTTGTTATGGTAGCGTGTACGGGATTCGAACCCGTGATCTTCGCCTTGAGAGGGCGATGTCCTGGGCCACTAGACGAACACGCCAGGTTATTTTTCATCTCATTCACAATACGGTGGGCCCTGTAGGACTTGAACCTACGACCCAGCGATTATGAGTCGCTTGCTCTGACCAACTGAGCTAAGGGCCCTCAATGCTTAGCTTTAGAGGCAGTTAATATAATGCATCGCAGATAATATCCAAAAAAATAATCCTCTTTTTTTTAAAAGTCAGTGAAATTCATCATACTTCTCCCTGCTGATATCGGCACCAAGGCTGTTCAGTTTTATTTCGATCTTTTCATATCCCCGGTCGAGGTGGTAAACTCGCAGTACTTCCGTTGTTCCTTCGGCGACAAGGCCTGCAAGAACAAGGCTTGCTGAGGCTCTCAGATCGGTTGACATGACCTTCGTACCCGAGAGCTGTTGCGGTCCGTGAACAATTGCCTGATTTTTATGGATCTCAATATGGGCGCCAAGCCGATTCAGCTCAGGGATGTGGTTGAACCGTTCATGATAGACCTTGTCGGTAATATGACTTGATCCTTCAGCTTGCGTCATCAGAGCAATCCATTGTGCCTGCATATCGGTTGGAAAGGCTGGATAAGGCTTTGCGGTGACATCGGTCGGTATAAGCTTTTTCGGACTTTTCAGGGTTATGCTGTTGTCTGTTGTCTCAACCAGGCATCCCGCATGGACAAATTTTTTCAGTACAGCTTTCATCTGTTCGGGTTCCACGCCGTTAACAGTGATCTCTCCTCCAGTTATGGCTGCCGCAGCAAGAAGTGTACCAGCTTCGATGCGATCAAAAACGTTCTTAAATTCAATAGCCTTGAGTGCATTGCACCCCTCTATTTCAAGTTCGGTTGTTCCTGTTCCCCTGATTGTTGCTCCCATTGCGATGAGAAATTTGCAGAGCGTCTCAATTTCAGGTTCCGCTGCTGCATTGCTGATGGTTGTGGTACCCTCGGCAAGGACAGCCGCCATGAGAGCATTTCCCGTTGCACCTACAGAAGAGATCGGGAAGGTGATATGGCCACCCTGCAGTTTTCCGCCTGGAATGGTGGCATCAATAAATCCGGTTTCGATGGTGATCGTGGCACCAAGTTTTTCCATAGCCATCAAATGAAGGTCAATGGGGCGCGGTCCGAAAGCACATCCCCCGGGAAGAGAGACTCTTGCGTGGCCAAATCGTGCAAGCATCGGTCCCAGAACATAGATCGATGCCCTCATTTTTTTTACCAGTTCATAGGGTGCCTGAAGACTTTGTACATTGCGGGATGAAACCTTCAGGGTGTTGCCTTCATAGGTCGTTTCAGCTCCCAGGTGGTGCAGAAGCTGGGTAAAGGTCACGATATCCTTCAAATCGGGGATATGATGAAGGGTAAAGGTGCCATTGCCGGTAAGCAGTGTTGCTGCAATGATTGGCAGAGAGGTATTTTTTGAGCCTGAGGCCGTTATAGTGCCGGAGATGCGGCGACCGCCCCTTATGACAAGCTTGTCCATGTATTCGATACGCTGATGAAAAACGGATAGTTACCATTATTTCAGGTCAGGAAAAACAAATTTTTTTTTCTTTGACCGTTTGCGAAGAAAAGATTTTATCCTTTACCTTGAGTTGATGTTTTTCTTGTGTTTTTCGATGGTCTCTTCTCACCATTTTTATTTGTAAGGGTAGCAGAATTTTTAATGCCTGGGGATTTTTTATGACCTTTATCGTTCCACCTGCTTTTTTTTACAGAGTATTGCGCATAGCCAGCGTTCTCTTCTTGCTTGTATCAGTGCTGTCGCCCCCAACAATGGCCGCATTGCCGAGAAACGGCGAGATCACAAAGATCATGAAAGAACGCGCAGCAGTTGAAAAAAACCTTTCGAATCTCAAGCTGCAGCTCCAGGAGTACCAGTCAAAACTCAAGTTGACAACAAAAAAAGAGTCACACTCATTTAAGGCTCTGGAAAATATTCGTAACCAGATTCTGGTACTTGAAAAGATGATCAATGAAAACCAGAGCTATCTCACCAGGCTCGATGGTGATATTGACCGTCTGCATGATGAGCTTCAGGGGAATCGCAAGATTTATGGCAGGGTTTCTGATGATTTTCGCAGGACGGTGATATCAGCATATAAATATGGTGGAAACAGGGACATTGAGCATTTTTTTGCTGCAGGTTCCGTTTCCAAAGCCCTGGTACGCGCGCAATATATGGGCTTTTTTACCCGTTCTGTCCGCAGCAATGTCGAAGAGCTGCAGCAGGTTGCTGCAAAGCTTGAAAATAGCAGGATTGCGCTTGAGCAGAGCTATCAGCAAAAAGCTAAAGTAGTCAGAGAGCAGGAGCAGCAGTTGAAAAGCTGGTCAGCCAGTAAAAAAGAGAAAGAGGTGGTACTTGACCGGTTAAAGAAAAACAAGCAGGAATATCTCACACAGCTTGCAACCGTCCAGAAAAAACGTATGCAATTGCAGTCAAGGATAGAGTCACTCATTCTGGCCGAGCAGCGTGCCCTGGAGGCTGAACGTGAACGGAGAAGAAAAAATCTTGAAGCAAGGCGTCGCAAGGCACTGCAGCTTGAGCAAAGACGTCTTGAAGCCCAACGACTTGAGCAAAAACGACTTGAGCAAAAACAGGTTGAGCAAGAGCACCTTCGTACCGAACGTCCTGCTATCGGGCGGGTTCGTGTGAAGAAGAAAAAAACGGTTGAACAAAGAGTGGCTCCTGATACTGCAAACAAAGCGATGGAAGAGGCCCCGCAGAGGGCCATGAAGAGCCCGGAAAAAGAGCAAGGCAATCAAACACTCAATCTTGATTCTCCCGAGTTGGAAGGCGTTTCCGCAAATTTTGACAAAGCATTTGGTTCACTGCCCTGGCCTGTACAGAATGGAGTCGTTGCCAAACGGTTTGGAACGGTAAAAGACAAGGATCTCAGAATTGTTACCACCAATAACGGGATCGATATTTCTGTCCCTTCCAACACGCAGGTAAGGGCTGTTTCTGGTGGCAAGGTAGTCCAGATTGCCTTTCTCCCCACTTTTGGCAATATCGTTATTGTTCGCCATCCGCAATCTTATCTTACCGTGTATGCCAATCTGGGTCAGTTAAGTGTAGCACGAGACGATATTATCAAGTCGCAGCAACTGCTTGGATTCTCCGGAAAAACTGCTGAGGGAGCTTCAGTTGTGCATTTTGAGATATGGAAAGGCCGAGTCAAGCAAAACCCTTCAAAATGGCTTAGATAAGCACTCTTATGGGCGTTCATGAACTTTTTTCAACGATGTTTGCTCTCCTGTTTCGTAATAGCACGTTATGGCGTGCTATAAAGAAGAGAGAGGTGGCAGGGGAGTCCGGTGTGCTCAGGGAGTATGCCGTTCCGGTTATTGCCCTTGTGCAGTTCGTAAAATTTCCTTTGATCGGTGTACCCCGACCAGCCATGTTCTTTACCATTGCCACCTTTCTTATTGATGTCGCAGCGCTCTATCTCATGATGGGAGGAGCGCTCTTCTTGCTCCGGAAACAACAGACAGAGAGCTTCAAATCGAAAGTGCTCACGGTTTTCTCCTATGCGATGACCCCTGTCTGGCTCTTTGAACTTTTCTATTTTACGGGCTCCCTGAGTTGGTTTTTTGCTGTGTTTGCTCTCGGTTATGCTCTTGTCGTTGGCAGAAATGGTTTAAAGCTGTTGCTTGATCAAGATGAAACTCCTTTAGCCTCAGCATTGAGAAATACCGGTTTTTTTGTCGTGGTGGTCAACACAGCAGCTTTTTTACTGATTGGCTCACTCATACGATTGTTCAACTTTTAGACTGCCCATTATGAAGGTTCAGGATCTCCATCTCGATTATCACCTGGTAGAGGATATTCTCAAGGCATTTCTTTTCAATGAGCTTCGAAAGTTCGGATTCAGTTCGGTCGTACTTGGTCTGTCAGGCGGTATCGATTCGGCTGTTGTCTGTGAACTGGCGGTTCGTGCACTGGGTCGGCAGAACGTTTTAGGGCTTATGATGCCCTATGCTTCAAGCAGTATGGAAAGTCTCGAACATGCGGAACTCATGATTAAAAAGCTCGGCATACAGGCCGAAGAGATGCCGATTACGCCTGTTGTCGATGCTTTTTTTTCCTCTGTACCGGAAAATCAGTTGTTGAGAAGGGGCAATATTATGGCGCGCACGAGGATGATATTGCTCTATGATGTTTCAGCCAGAGATGGCCGCCTGGTCACCGGAACAAGCAACAAAACAGAGCTGCTTCTTGGTTATGGCACCCTCTTTGGCGATATGGCCTCAGCCATCAATCCAATTGGCGATCTCTATAAAACCCAGATACGAGGACTTGCCCGTCATCTCGCCATTCCGGAGCCCCTTATCGTCAAAGCGCCTTCAGCCGATCTCTGGGAAGGACAGAGTGATGAGGATGATCTCGGATTCAGTTATGAAGCCGTTGATCTGCTTCTCTATATGATGCTTGAAAAGAGAATGGACAAACATGCGATCCTTGGCCAGGGGATAGAGGAAACCTTCTATGACCGTGTCAGGAAGATGGTTGTCAGGAACCAGTACAAAAGGATGATGCCCGTTATAGCCAAACTATCAGGCCGGACACCCGGTATCGATTTCCGCTATGCAAGAGATTGGCAGGAGGTGAGGTAGGGGCACGCCATGGCGTGCCCCTGCAGATATCCGGATAACCCGTTGAATGATAACCTGTGTTTGTTAAAACGATCGCAACACCGTATCAATCAGAAAATGTTTGTCGTCCCTGTTGGGATAATCGGTTGTATAATGCAGTCCTCTCGATTCACGGCGCTTGATGGCACTCTCGATGATCAGGCTCGCCACTTTGATGATATTGCGAAGCTCAAGAATCTGAGTCGTTATCTTTGTCTTCTTGTAGTAGGACTCCGTCTCCTCCTTAAGAAAATCAATCCGTCTTTTCGCACGCTGCAGGCGCAGGTCGCTGCGCACAATCCCGACATAGTCATTCATCACCTGCTGTGCCTCCCGTTTGTTGTGTGATACCAAAATCCACTCTTCCGGATTGACGGTACCCGTATCGTCCCAGTCAGGAAAATCGACATGGTTGTCATGTTTCTTCACCTCTTCGCTGATATCAAGATATGCCCTCCAGGCAAAGACCAGCGCTTCAAGCAGAGAGTTGCTTGCAAGACGGTTAGCGCCATGAACCCCGGTACAACTCGTCTCTCCGCATGCATAAAGCCTTTCTATGGTGGTGCGCCCTTTGTCATCGGTGCTCATGCCACCGCACGAATAGTGTGCTGCAGGAACAACCGGGATCATCTCCTTCGTCATATCAATACCAAAACCGAGACAGGTTTCATAGATGTTGGGAAAATGTTCCTTTGTTTTTTCCGCATCGATATGCGTTACATCAAGAAAGACACACTCCTCGCCACTTTTTTTGATCTCCGAGTCAATGGCGCGCGCCACAATATCGCGGGGAGCCAGATTCAGGCGTTTATCATATTTATGCATAAACTCCTGACCATTTTTCAGTCTCAGGATACCGCCGAATCCCCGGACAGCTTCCGAAATCAAAAAAGATTTTGCTTTCGGATGGTAGAGAGCGGTTGGATGAAACTGGATAAACTCCATATTGGCAATTTCAGCTCCAGCCCGATATCCCATCGCTACACCATCACCAGTAGCTATCTCCGGATTTGTGGTGTAAGGGTAGATATGGCCAAGTCCCCCTGATGCGAGCATGGTAATTTTTGCCAGAATCTTTTTCGGTTGCCTCTGGCGTGAGTCGAGCACGTAAGCTCCGTAACAGTTGATGCTGTTCGTCTTAATATCGAGATGGTGCTCGGTAAGCAGTTCGATGGCAAAATGGTGCTCAAGCAGGGTGATATTGGGGTGGCTGTTGATGCGATCAAGAAGAGCCGTTTCAACCTCACGTCCGGTCAGATCCTGTGCATGAACAATGCGGCTTCTGGAGTGGCCACCCTCCTTGCCGAGGTGCAGGTGGTCATGATCTGAAGTGGTAAAGTTAACACCAAGTTGCATCAGACGCTCGATATGCTGAGGTCCCTCATTTACCATGAGAGTGACCATTTCGAGGTTGCACAATCCTGCCCCGGCATCAAGGGTATCAGCGATATGCAGCTCAGCACTGTCATTATGATCGATGGTGGCAGCGATTCCACCCTGGGCCCAATTGGTATTGGAAGTAGAACTCTCCTTTTTTGTGATAATCGTTACCTTGGCGTAATCGGCCATATGAATGGCAAAATAGAGTCCGCCTATGCCGCTGCCGATCACCAGAACATCAGTTTTGATCGATTCAGTCATAACTGTGATGTGCCCAGTTTGATTAATGGTTACTGTGTAGAAAATACCATAGCAAGTATACATATCCGTGAGCCTCTCTGCCCGAAACAAGATACATCTTCACCGCGCAGCTTTATTTTTCTGCCTCAGGCTTTTCAGGGCAGTGGCTACGATAAGGACTATTCCTGCAAGGATGACGGCGTGCAGATATTTAACAATATCAGGAAAGAGGCTTGCAATAAAGAAACCGATCAGCGTAAAACAGAGAACCCAGACAAGAGAGCCGCAGAAACTGAAAAAAAAGAAGAGCCCGAACGGCATCCCGGTCACACCCGCCAAAGTCGCCGTAAAGCTGCGTACGATCGGCACAAAACGAGCAAGAAACACCGTTTTTGAACCATGTTTCCGATAAAAAGCCTCTGTTTTCAGCAAATGCTCGCGACGAAAAAAACGGGAATTCTCTGCTGAAAAGATTGAGTTTTTAAGCTTTTTTCCGATAAAATAGCCCGTTGTATCACCCAGAATCGCTCCACATGAAAGGATTGTGATCAGGAGGACGATGTCGAGAGCTCCTGATGCCGCGATAAGCCCTGCCGTTATGAGCAGAGAGTCACCCGGAAGAAAAAAGCCTGCAAACAGGCCGGTTTCGGCAAAAATAATGATAAAGAGCAACAGATAGCCACCCCAGAGAATCAACTCCTCAAGGGTACGAATATTCTGGAATGAGGCAAGATAAATCATGAGCAGTCACTGAAATAATATGGGTTCTGCCTGTGTGGCCAACCAGTTAACAAACGGGTAGCAGGTGGTCAAAAAAAGCCCATTACCCGTTTGTTAACTTTTTTCAGACAGGGTCACCCTCTTTTCGGCGAAAAAAAATCTTCGCGTTCAGCACCCTTGGGAGCCGAACGGAGAGCCGTTACGGCAGGAGAACTGCGCAGGAAATAACGGTTGTCCAGAGACCGTTTTCGCCCTCTGCGGTTTCAGTGATGTTGTATGAATTGATGATTTTTCCACTCATTTTGTAAATACCCTCACGTTCGTCCCAGTCCTTGTTCGGATCAAACTCAATACCAAGGGTGGTTGCAAGCATCGTTGCCGCCAAATCTTCGGCATATTCACCAGACTGTTCGGCGGATTCTCCAAACGGATGGTGTTCCGACAGATAACCATACTGTGTATCATCAGCAGGAATGGCGACGCCGACTGAAGCGGCAATAAGACGGTTGAACTCATTGGTTGAATTACGGGCCATGACAGCAAAGGTGATCTGCCCCGGAGAAAGCAGCTTTACACCCTCTTCCACACTGATGCGCTCACAGTGAGGAGGAAAAATACTTGATACTGTAACCAGATTGCATTTCTCGATTTTGGCCTCTCTCAGGGCAAGCTCGAACGAGGAGAGATATTCTTTGTGCCTTCCCACACCTTTGGTGAAAAAAACTTTTGATGGGACAAATGACAATGCCGTGCCTCCGGATTTAATTTTATTGTGTAAAGTGTTCCCAGTATCGAAATTGACGAATTATAGGAAAAAGCAGTCGTATTCAAAATGTTTTTCTTGCGGCCACTTTAAAAAACCTTCTTTTTCCAGCCCTGATGATTTTTGCTTCCAGGCTGAGTTCAATACACTCCGCAATCTCTTCGATCTTCCTCTCATCAACAAGAACCGATTTCTGCTGAATCATCCGTCGAGCGTCACTTTTTGACGTGGCGGCGCCAAGGGTGACGAGGAGATCGATCAGTGGTATGGACGACTCATCAAATTCAAAAAGTTCAATATGGTCAGGCGCTTTTTTATGAATGAAGAGCTGATCAAATTGTGATTCGGCATCATCAGCCTCTTTTTGTGAAGTGTAGAGAGCCGCAATCGTCTTTGCCAGAGCCCGCTTGGCGGTTCTCGGATTTTCCGTGATCTCTCCGAGAATAGCCCCAACCCCCTCATCTTCCTTTGGCACCAGAAGTTTGCAGTACGTTTCAATGAGCGTGTCGGGAATCGAAAGTACCTTGCCATAGATATCGGAAGGGGAGTCATTGAAACAGATGGCGTTGCCAAGTGATTTCGACATCTTCTCCTTTCCGTCAGTGCCCACGAGCAAGGGCATGGTAATGCAGACCTGCGGTTCAATACCATACTCCCGCTGCAAAGCCCTGCCGACCAGCAGATTGAATTTCTGGTCAGTACCGCCAAGTTCAACATCGTTTTTCAGATGCACTGAATCCATACCCTGGGCAAGGGGATAGAGGAACTCATGAATGGAGATTGGCTCTTGAGCCCGATATCGCCTCTCGAAGTCATCACGCTCAAGCATCCGGGCCACCGTGTAGTGGCTGGAAAGTTTGATGACATCGGCAAAACTCATCTTGCCAAGCCAGTCGGCATTATAGCAGATCGTCGTTTTATCAGGGTCAAGAATTTTCGAAGCCTGCTCAAAGTAACTCAAACCATTTTCCCGCGCCTCTTCGGCTGAAAGCTGCGGTCGCGTCTTGCTTTTTCCCGAAGGGTCGCCGATCATGGCGGTAAAATCGCCAATAATAAGAATGGCCTCATGGCCAAAATCCTGAAACTCCCGGAGCTTCCGCAAAACGACCGAGTGACCGAGATGCAAATCAGGGCGAGATGGATCAGCGCCAAGTTTTATTTTCAGTGGCAGACCGCATTTCAGGCTCTGACGCAATTTCTGTTCAAGTTCTTCAACGCTGATGATTTCCACCACATTGGCAACAATAAGATCAAGCTGTTCCTGTACAGATGGAAAAAGCATATGGATTTCCTCTTATTTTTATCTGTTTAGTATTGTTTTTTTATCTGCTCCATCTGACGCTGATTTTCCCGCGCCTTGATCGTTTCGCGCTTGTCGTAGAGCTTTTTGCCTTTGGCTATGGCAAGTTCAATTTTCAGGAGGCCTTTCGAGTTGAAAAAGGCCTTCAATGGCACCAGCGTAAGCCCTTTTTCACTGATTTTTGCCTCGATTTTGCGGATTTCCTCTTTATGCAGCAGCAGTTTACGACTCCGCTTCGCTTCAATCAGCTCCATCCGGTTATGCGCATACGGAGTAATCTGCATACCTTCAAGCCAGATCTCATTACGAAGGATGATGGCAAAGCTGTCGCTCAGACTCGCTTGCCCCAGACGTACCGATTTCACTTCGCTGCCAAAAAGCTGGATACCGGCAACGAGAGTATCCAGAATTTCAAATTCGAACCGGGCCTTTCTGTTTTGAATGGCCTGAACATATTGCTGAGTCTGTTGCTTTTTTGCCACCGTGATCGTTAATGATTTTCAGTTTCCAAATATGCGGCAGGAATAATATTTCCCCTGTTGAGCACCAGAAAAGGATCCAGATATTTCTTTATCCGGGCCATCTCCCGAATACCACTGTCCTGATACATACCCACAAGATGTTCCGCCTTGAGCTTGCCGATGCCATGCTCTGCAGAAAGCGTTCCTCCCAGTTCAAGCGCCTTGCCAACAAACTTCCGGTACAGGGCCTTCGCCTCCAAAAACTCCTCCCTGTTGCGCGGCAGAATGTTCAAGTGTACATGAGCATCTCCTATATGACCAAAAATAATATAGACAAAGCCCTGTTGTTCGCAAGAAGTGCAATAAAAATCAAAGAGTTCACGGAAACGGCCATCCGGAACAGCCATATCGGTACTGATTTTACTTTCATGCTGCCGACTCAGCCAATCGTTGACAAGAAGCGGCAAAGCGTGACGAAACTCCCGCAACCGCTCCTGTTCATCACGATCAAGCGCCACCCAGGAGAGATCGGTCATGGCATTGCACGACTCCATATGATTGAAAAGGGTATCAAGGTCGTTCTCTTCTCTCTGGGCAGTAGTTTCCACTTCAAAAAAAATCGCGCCCTCGCAATTATGGGGCACTTCAGGATACTTTTTTGCAAGAAATTCGAGCGAACGGGAATCAAAAAACTCAATTGCCCGTGGTGCAATACCATTGCCCGGCTCTTTAAGCCGCCCGACAAAGGAGAAGAGCTCATCAAGATGAGCGAAGTAGACCAGACAGGAGATAACCGCCGCTGGCAAGGGAATGAGCATGAGATCAGCCTCCACAATAACCCCGAGCGTTCCCTCGGAACCGATAAAGAGGTCAATCAGATCCATGCCCTCATCCGAAAAGTATCCGGCATTGTGCTTTGAGGTTTCAGGCATATGGTAAGCCGCTCTCCTGAAAGTCAGTTCACCGCCGGAAGGCAGCTTGAAATGGAAGAAACCCTCCTTGTCTGCCAGAGAGGCCCCACGCGAAAGGTTGATGCACTCACCCTGTGGCAGAATGACGAGGAGTCGGGCAATATGGTTTCGAGTCGGGCCATACTTAAAGCTGCGTGCCCCTGAAGAGTTGTTTGCTATGGTGCTTCCGATAAAACAGAGCTTTTCCGTCGGGTCGGGAGGATAAAACCAGCCAGCCTCTTCCACCTTTTTCTGAATAGCCGCAAGGTGGGCTCCAGCCTCGACCGTTATGTAAGCCCTCTTCCCGTCGAGAGGCACCGGTTCGCCTATCCGGTCAAGCAATTGCATCGAAATGACATATTCACCCATAGGAATTCTGCCACCAGTTGTTCCGGTTCCATTACCGGCAATGGTGAAGCGGCGTCTCTCTTCTGTTGCACCTTTCAGGAGTCCGGAAATATCATCCCCATTCTCAGGGAAAAAAACACCCGGAGTATGACCGCTCTTCAGATTGCTCGTATCCTCAAGAAACCCCTGTATGGATGCCGGATCATGCTTATAGATCATTCGCTCACCTCTCCACTCTTGTTGTCAATACGTTCACCGGTAACAGGTTCAGCGTTCTTGATGACCTTTTCCGGTTGCACTGCTGCCGGTATCGTGGTATTCGTACTATCAGCTTGCAGCACACTATCAGCGGGTGCGTTTCCTTCTCTTTCCGGTGCAACAGCCACCTTCTCACCCTTCACATAGTAGCGGATCAGTTCACGGGCAATCGGAGCCGAAATGGCGCCACCGAAACCAGCATTCTCTACAAGCACCGCCATGGCGATTTTTGGATTCTCCACCGGAGCAAAAGCAATAAACCACGCATGATCCCTCCCATGGGGATTTTGTGCAGTTCCGGTTTTTCCTGCAACAGTTACACCAGGTACCTGGGCCAGCGTGCCTGTGCCGCGTCGTACAACCCCGATCATACCATCCTTGATAAGAGCGAATGTTTCTGCTGAAACCGGAAGCTCCTGTTTTGTATAGAGGAAGGGAAAATATTTACCCGTAGCCGTATCGCGATATCCTTTAACAAGATGAGGCTGATAGAGTGTGCCATTGTTGGCAATGGCTGCAGCATAGGCAGCAAGCTGCACCGGTGTCGTGCCAAGCTCACCCTGGCCAATCGCAAGGCTGACCAGATAGCCCTTTGTCCACCTGTTCTCGCCATACCGTTTATTGTAGTAACTGGTTGATGGAAGAAGTCCGGCCCGCTCGCCAGGCAGGTCAATACCGCTTTTTTGTCCAAAACCGAACATGGCGCCATATTTTGTCCAGTTATCAAACCCCACAGGAAAAATCAGGTTATAAAAATAGACATTGGATGAAACCGTAATGGCCTCTCTCATATCCACCCATCCGTGCCCCCTTCCCTCATTGCTGAGAAATCGTCGTTTTCCATAAATGAAGACCCCGTTATCGAGGATTTTCTTCTTCGGATCAAATCTCTTTTCCTCAAGCGCTGCCATCGCAAGAATCATTTTGTAAATAGATCCTGGCGGATAAACGGCCTGAACGGTGCGGTTAAAAAGCGGTTTTGACGGATTGGTAAGAATACTGTTCCATCCTTTGCGATCCGTAGAACCGTTGAAGATATCAAGATCATAGTCAGGTGCGCTGGCAAGGGCAAGGACTCCGCCGGTTGAGGGGTCAATAGCCACGACAGCCCCTGATTTTCCCGTTTTTCTCAGCAATTGTTCAGCAAGTTGCTGCAGTCCACCGTCAATAGCCAGATAGAGATCATCCCCCTTTATGGAGACGATATCGCTCTTTCCGTCATCGTATTTTCCGGCATATTTCCCCAAAGGGGTAACCATTTCAAACCGGGCACCTTTCTGACCTTTCAGCCGCTCCTCATAAAATTTTTCCAGTCCGCTGAAACCGATTTTGTCATCCTGAGAGTAACCCTGATCGGCCAGCTCCTCAAGCTTTTCCCTCGATATCGAGCGTAAATAGCCGAAGAGATGGGTTCCAAAAAGGGCGTCAGGATAGAGTCGCTTGTTGTCGGACTCTATAAGGACACCGGGAAGCTGCCAGAGATTCTCGCTGACTCTCGCTATTGCAATGGCATCAAGATTACGGTTGACAATGGTTGCTGAAAATCGGTTAAACGCATATCCCTTGCGGTAAATCTCATCCAGCTCCTCCTTTGGTTTCTGTATCAGCCGTGCAAGAAAAGCAGTTTTTTCTTTCCTGAATTCAGAAGGAATAATCTTGATTGTATAGAGAGGCTGATTGTCGACAATGATAATTCCGTTCCGGTCAATCATCCGTCCTCTCGGAGGCTGCATCCAGATTCTTCGGATGCTGTTTGTTGTTGAAATGGATCCAAGCTGCTGATAATTAAGCACCTGCAGATAGAAGAGTCGGCCAAACAGTACGGTAAAAACTGCAATCACAAAAAAAGATACGGTTCTGGCGCTTTGCTGGGGTGTATCCATCGTTCAGTTTACAAGTGATTTTCTCAAAAACAGCCTGTTCAGAATCAAGGCTAAAATAATGTTGAAGAGTGACTCAAGCAGACCAAAAACAAAAAACCGGTAAGCCAGCGACAGACCAAGAGGATTTTCTCCAATGGCAAGAATGGCATTGGTACAGAGACCTGCTGCAATGACCGCGCCATAAAAGCGTCTTGATTTCTGTTTAATCGTTGCATGGCTCTCTTTGGGAGTCTGAAAAAAACTGGCGACAAAACTTCCGACCGTTCTTGCAAGCATCTGTAACCCCATGTTTCCCGTCAGAAGGCCCGCAAGCACTCCTGCAGCAAACCCGAAACTCATGCTGGTTTTCTGCGTTGTGGTTATGGCAATAAAGGCGAGGAAAATGGTGACAGCATCAAAAGAGACCTTGAACAGTGTCAGGTGTGAGAAGCCGAACTCCTGCATCAGAGAGACGATGCAGAGTGCAAAAAGATAAAAGGGAATATTTCTTGTCACAAGGTCAATATCTGAAAATTAAGGGATCTCTTGTTTTTCCGGAGTAGTGCCGGTAATCGCGCTCTTTTCCGGTTCTATTTTCAGCGGAGCAACCAGTACATGGGTAAGGGACGCAAAATCCACAGCAAGCCGTACATCAACCCTGTAAAAGAGGTTATCAGGTGTTATGCGAACCACTCTTCCGACAGGAATACCCCGCATTGAAAAGGTACTGAAATCGGAAGTGACCATTCGTTCATGCACTTTAAGCGTGCTGCTGATGGGAATGTGTTCCACCTGGGCGATGAACTCTTTGCCTCCGCTCCAGGAGAGAATACCCATGTTGTTCGATGAATCGGCTACCACGCAGACCTTGAAATCCGGATGGATAACCGGCATCACCCTTGCATAGTTTTCCGAAACAGAGATGACTCTCCCCACCAGACCCTGTGGCACCAGAACGGTCATATCTTTTTTTATTCCCCGTCTCCATCCGGCATCAATCACCAGCATATTGTCACGGTCACTGAATTTGCGGTCAACAACCCTTGCCATAAGAAACCCTGAAGCATTGAAGGTGCTGTCGGCAGCAATTTTCCGGAGGTTCCGTTCATCAACTGCCGCAGTTTCAAGGATGAGCACCCTCGAGAGCAGATCGCTGTTAAGCTGCATCAGGCGATCGTTTTCACTGCTCAGAGTAAACAAGGAGCTGATACCCGTCAGCTTTTCATTGATAGCAGCGCCAAACTCAATGCTGCCAGTGTGAATCCTTGCCAGTATATCATCCTGCTGAAGTTTAATAAAGATCACCGCGATACTGCAGTATGCCGCAAAAAGCAGCCAGGTATTGTATTTGAAAAGAAGGGTAAAAAACTTCCTCACGGTTCATATTCCGTTTTTTTTATTACATTTTCCTCATCATGGCGCAAGAGGCGCCCGGTCAATAGGTCAAGAGAAAACATATGACGCAGAATGTGAATATAACAGATAAATTTGTTGTTGTCGGTGATAGAGTATTAATCAAACCAAAATCTCTTGGCGAGAGAACAAAGTCCGGTATTTATCTTCCTCCGGGAGTTCAGGAAAAAGAGAAAATTCAGTCAGGCTACATCATAAAAACCGGGCCGGGTTACCCTGTAGGCCCACCACCCGAATCGGACGAACCCTGGAAAGAGCGCGTTTCAGCAGCACAGTACATACCGCTCCAGGCAAAAGTGGGAGATCTGGCTATTTTTATCCAGAACAGCTCCTATGAGATCGAATATGAAGAGGAGCGATACATCATTGTCCCCAATTCGGCGATTCTCCTCCTCATCAGGGAAGATGACGATCTTGACTACTACCTCAAATAAGAGCGTCACCACAACCCATGCTTGCAACCACACCGTAAACCAGACCATGACCAGAGATATTGCTCCAGCCAGCTCCGCCAGCGCCACTCTTTCGCATGAAGAACTTTTCAGGAGGATCAATGCGCTGAAAAAAGAGATGAATGCCCTCATTCTTGCCCACTATTACACCCTTCCTGAAATACAGCAGGTCGCCGATATTGTGGGCGACAGCCTTGCCCTTGCCCGGGCTGCCGAAAAAAACAATGCTGATGTGATTGTTTTTGCTGGAGTCTATTTCATGGCAGAAACCGCCAAAATCCTCAATCCCGGAAAAACGGTACTGATGCCTGACGCACACGCCGGCTGTCCACTTGCCGACAGTTGCCCGGAAGAGGCATTCAGGAGATTCAAGGCACGCTATCCCGGCGCCATCGTCATCACCTACATCAACTCGACTGCCGAAATAAAAGCGCTCTCCGACATCACCTGTACCTCCTCCAACGCCGAACAGATCATCCGCCAGATTCCTGCCACTCAGCAGATCATTTTCGGCCCCGATAAAAATCTCGGAGGATACATCGCAAAAAAACTCAACAGAGAGATGATTCTCTGGCCGGGGTGCTGCTATGTACACGACGCCTTTTCCGAAGCAGTAATGCTCAAGGCATGTCAGGAACAACCCGACGCAGAACTCATAGCCCATCCCGAATGCCGCGAAGAGGTGCTTCGTCATGCAGCATTCATCGGCTCAACAAAAGCGCTGCTGGAGTATACTGTCTCCAGTGCTGCCAACACCTTCATTGTGGCAACCGAGCCTGGCATCCTCTATGAAATGCAGCAACAATCACCTCAGAAAACCTTCATTCCAGCGCCAAAGGATTCCAAAAATCCCCGGAGCGTCTGCACACAGATGAAACAGAACAGTCTTGAAAAACTCTATCAGTGCATGCTTGATCGCAAACCCGAGATTATTATTGACGAATCACTTCGCCTTGCATCCCTCGGCTCCATCCGAAGAATGCTCGACATGTCGCCCGCTTAACAGCAGCGACACCAAAACATGGCAAGGTTTTTCTGTAAACGGTGCGTATATTTTTTATGTTTTATCATAACTACCGAAACACAAGGAGGTTTGTCATGCATACATGCGCACGAAAGATAGCATCGTTCTCCACCCTTCTCTCCCTTATGTGCTCCTCGCTGCCAGCGCTTGCCTGGCACGACAAAACCCATCTCTCGGTTGCCGAGGCGGCAGGTTTTGACCTCTGGTACAGTTCAGCCGCACCCGACGTCGCCAAATCAAAAAGCGAATTCAAGCCCTTCGAAGAGAAAAACCACTACTTCAACAACAAGGCAGGCAAAGAGGTCGATGAAGCCCTCGTTATGGGTCAGGTCGAGCGCTACAACAAACCGGACGACGAGGAAGGGCACCTCTATGGCGCCATCATTGGAGCCGTAAGAGCTTACCAGGCAGAAAGTGCGGCTGGCAAATATGCCGAATATCCCCTCGTCTTCTGTGCACACTACACCGGTGACCTTTCCATGCCGCTGCACAACACACCCTACGATGATTTCAACAAACAACGGCACAGCATCAACGACGGTATCATCGAAAGCAGCGTCCGCAACAACATCGGCTACATTCAGCGAAACATGGAGAATATTACCATCAACAACGAATCCGATCTGGCCCGTGCAATAGCCAGAGTAGCAAATACCGCCCGTACCCTTGGGCTCAAAATAAGAAAAGAGAAAAGAGATATGACCCAAAACGAAGCCTATACCCAGGTTACGCAGAGCGCCTCACTCTTCAGAGCCATTCTGAAGTATGTCGGTAAAAATCCCGGCTGAACAAACAGTTTCACAACATTTCGTACTGAACATGGCCGATCCTGAACAACTGAAGCTCCTTCAAGAGGGCGTCACGACCTGGAACCAGTGGCGCCAGGAACATCCGGATATCCGGCCCGACCTGCACGATGCGCCCCTCGCTTCACTCGATATGCGATACGTAAACCTCGCAGGAGCGCAACTTGGCGGCGCAAACCTCTCCAAAGCCAATCTTGAAGGAGCCAATCTCGCCGAAGCAGATCTCTGCGGCGCAGACCTGAGGGGGGCAGAGATCAGCCGAACCAACCTTCGGGGAGTCAATTTCAGCAAAAGCACTATCGACATCTTCACCACCTATCGTGACGTCGATGGGTGTGATATTGGCGTCAACGGCCTCTACTCACCCCTCACCGACTCCGCAGCCCTGCTGAGGATCGACCCCCCGGGAAACTCCATGCAGGGAGCCAACGTCGATGCCGTCATCGAAAGCCTTCGCCACGCCCGCAAGCTCCACACCTTCTCTCTTCTGCTTGCAGGAATCGCCATGCTCTTTATCGTCATCAAACCTAAAACCATAACCCTGCCCTACCTTTCCGGCTCATTCAAGTTCGATGACATCAGCTACGCCTTTCTGGCCATGATCCTCTCCACGGTACTTCTGAGCCAGGTCTCCTCCTTTATCGATTCCGCACTGCAAGGGGCACACTACCTCAAAGATCGCAGATCAGCCATGCTTGTCGGCCACTTCCCCTGGCTCCTCTCAAAATACGAAAGTGAAAAAGCCAACCGGCGACAGTCGAAAATCATGCGTTTCCTGCTCGTCTTTCACCCCCTCATCTACCTCTACTTTTTCATGAAATGGGAGGTACTCTTCAGCGGAAACTGGGCAGAGCTCATGCTGCACTACCAGGAGATGCCCGTCATCTTCGCAGAGTATCTGTTGCCGGTCTTTTACTTCATTATCATCAAACTCTGTATCCACATCTTCCGGCTCTCCGAAGGATTCCAGAAACCGATTCTCTTCGACAGCGCAACCGAGCGGGCACGCCAGACCGACATGGAACGCCTCGCAGAAGCGGTCGAAAAACAGGCAGCACGAACAGCCGAGCTCGTCGAACTCATGCGCAAAAGGGAGGGATGAGCACTTCATGCAGCTCAACTTGCCCCTCAAAATAATTGGACTTGGTCGCTATCTCCCTTCGCGCATCGTACCAAGCTCCGAGCTTGAAACGATCTGCGCTCTCCCTTCCGGATGGATAGAGCGCCGCAACGGCGTGCGTGAACGACGATGGGCCACCACAGAAACCGCCTCCTTCATGGCCGCAGAGGCCGCGCGTGAAGCGCTTGATGAAGCGAAGCTCAGGCCCGACCAGCTCAGCCTCATCATCAACGCCTCAGGAACCCCCGAACAGGCCATTCCCGATACCGGCGCACTGATCCAGCGCCAGCTCGGTCTTGGCAAATCAGGTATTCCAGCCATGAGCGTGCACACCACCTGCCTCAGCTTCATCACCGCCCTCGACGTAGCCGCCACATACATCAATGCCGGGCGCTACAACCACATCCTCATCGCCAGTTCCGAAATCTCCTCATGCGGAATAAACCCCAAAGAGCCCGAATCAGCCACACTGGTAGGGGATGCCGCTGCTGCTGTTGTTGTCACCCGTTCCACCGAAGGCGACAGCTCCTCTCTGCACCATGCCCATTTCAAAACCTGGGGAGAGGGCGCCTCCTTCACCTCCATCAGAGGCGGAGGATCGGCACGCCATCCCGCAAAACCTGGCCACAACCCCGATGACGACCTGTTCCACATGGACGGCCCCGCAGTGCTGCGCATGGTCAGAGGCCTCGATGAACTCTTCCTCGAAGAGCTCTATGCTGGCCTCTCAAAAAGCCTCACAGACATCGATCTCGTTGTTCCCCACCAGTCAAGCAAAGTCGGCCTGCTCCTCCTCCAGCGCTACGGCTGGCCGGAAGCGAAAATCATGCGCACACTCCACCAGCTCGGCAACTGCGTAGCCGCCTCCATTCCCGCCACCCTCTACCAGAGTGTGCGCGACGGCAACCTCCAGCGAGGCCAGAAACTCCTCCTCGTCGGCACTGGCGCCGGGCTCTCCATTGGCGGGGTGGTGATGACGTATTGAAAGGGAAGCCGGGGTGCTATTTTGATGAGGCAAGTGTTGATAAATGCCTTGAAACGTTGATAAACACAAGATGCGTTGCAATATCTGAAATGCTTTTATATTGTTCAAAAGTATGCCCGGTGTGTACTCACAGTTCACAAGGCACCTAAATCAACGAGAATCAAGGTGGTTTGACAGAAAACTCAATCAAGATTCTCTTCACGTACTCAATTATGACGATAGCGCTTCATTAATATGAGAATTCGCAGGTGCTATGGTCAATAATACTCTCCAACAAGAATTTATGGTGGTGTAGTGGCAAATAATTTCAAAAGTGACGACAGTTTTCTTCGGAAACTTGCAGTTGGTGCTGCAGGAACAAATGCCACCATGGCCTTGCTTAAAGTGATGGGTTTTAATCCTATAGAGCTTGAGCGAGGTTCTACTGGTTTCAAAATCTGGAAAAAAATAAAAATTAAAAGAGTCCGGGTTCCTGACATTTTGTGCCTGAATACTGGTTTACGGTTTGAATCCCGTGGCAAAACAAAGCTTGAGGTATCAATGTCACATTCTCTCAACGATCCTAAAAGGGCTTGGGATTCAGGAATGCGAGATGACGATTTTGTATCAATAGCCGTTTTTGAGCAAGACAACGACTCTCCCATAGATCTGAAACAAGTTTCACCTGTTCACTTTGTCAGTGTGAAGGATCTGCGGAGAGCATTTGTTTCCGGTCAGGTATCCATTACTCAACCAAAAGGGGTTGAAGAGGGATCCGAAATACGGGTGATGTGGTTGTGTGCTGCTGCAAGGCAGCGCTCAATCGTCTCTGCGGTGGAATCAGGAAGGATCAATCTCATTTCAGATCCAGAGGAAGGACGTCAATCGATCCAGTTAAGTCGAAACAAAGGCAAGATAGCGTTGCTGCCACAGGTGAATGCCGGTGATACGGTCGAGGCCAATCAGATTGTGGCATCAGTTGTGACAGTCAGCACAATACTCCAATATCCAGCACCGGTTAGTGAAGCCTATTTTATCGGTAAACTCACAAGCGTCAATTTGAGTGAACGTTATGCCGCAGCAAAAGCGTTGCGATATCGAGGTTACACCATGGCCAAGTCTGTATTGGTATCGCGAATGAATGATATCGATGAAGATATTTATGTCCAACTGGAGGCAGCTGCTGCGCTTGCTGCCCATGATGAAGCTGATGGCTGGGAGTTTATGGAAAATAAACTGCGCAATTCAGTCATGACGGTTCCCCTTGAAACACAATTGGAAACAGTGATTGTCGCTTCAGAAATACCTGCAAGTCGGAGTGAAAAATTGTTGATCGAAGTATTACAGGATTCACATCGTGACGATGAATTGCGTGCCGGAGCCGCATGGGCGTTGGGTCAATTCGTAACAGCTTCATCAGCGACCGCACTCGTTGACACCTTTAACTTAAGCCCATTGGAAATCAAAGTTGAAGCTGCCCGGGCACTTTTAAGGATTGCCGAGCCACAAATTCCTCACTTGATAGATCTTTTGAAATGTGGTGATCCAGCCAAGCGTGATGGCCTGTCGTGGGTGCTTGCTCGAACAGGTAAATTCAATCCATCAGAGATGGTTGACGGAGCTGATGAAAACCTGAGAAAATGGATGAGCTATATTGTTGGCTATGGCAAGGATAAATTTGAGCAGGGTGATGTTGAAGCACTGTGTAACACGGATTCGCAAGTCTATTTTGCTGCAAGTGTGCTGTGGCAGATTGTGGCCAGTTGGGTCAACGACCTAAGGGAGTACTAATGCTGAGCAAACCACTTTATCAGACAGCAAAAGGGCAAGCCTATGTTGGAGATTCGCTTGCACTTCTTGCAGAATTACCCGGCAACAGCATTGATCTTGTCATGACCTCTCCTCCTTTTGCACTCCGTCGCCAAAAGAGCTATGGAAATGTCGAGGAAACAGAATATGTTGAGTGGATTAAGCCATTTGGCAAAGAGGTGTTCCGGGTTCTCAAGGAGAGCGGCAGTTTTGTCCTCGATCTGGGAGGAACATACCGTTCCGGAATTCCATCCCGCTCCCTGTACAACTTTCGTGTACTTCTTGCTTTTTGCGACGAGATTGGATTTCACCTTGCCGAAGACTTCTACTGGTTCAATCCTGCAAAGCTACCTTCGCCAATTGAATGGGTAAACAAACGAAAAATCCGGGCCAAGGATTCAGTCAATACTGTGTGGTGGTTCAGTAAAACCGAGTTCCCCAAAGCAGATGTACGAAAGGTATTGGCTCCCTATTCCGACCGGATGAAGAAGCTGATCAGGGATCCCGAAAGTTTCTATACGCCAAAAAAACGCCCATCCGGGCATGACATCAGCGCCGGATTTGGCAAGGATAATGGAGGCGCAATTCCCTCAAACCTTCTCTCGATACCGAACACCGACAGTAACTCAAGCTATCTCCGTCTTTGCAAGGAACTTGGAATGGGAAGTCATCCTGCACGATTCCCGGCGGAGCTTCCAGCCTTCTTTATCAAAATGCTTACCGACGAGGAGGACGTCGTGCTCGATATTTTCGGTGGCTCAAACACCACCGGGTTCACCGCTGAAGCACTCAAGCGGAAGTGGATGACTTTTGAGATCAGCAGGGAATACCTTGCATCTTCCGCATTTCGCTTTCTCGAAGGGCAGAACTCTAAAACCGTCAAGCGGGTACTGGAAGAGTTGAACCATAATCATGCAGATTATTTTATTGGTGAGACGCACTGCGCAATAGACCCCGTAAAGAAAGCAACGGCACCTGATGAATCTCATGCCCAACTCGCCTTGTTTGTTGCCGGGACGGAGGCGAAATAGCTTACCGATTCGGGTTGGCAGCTTGCTTCCCAACGACATTATCCGGGTCAGGTATCACACTGCCACTGAATACAGCAGCGTACCGGTTCCAATCCACTGCCGGTACTGTTCCAAGTGATTGCAGGCGCTGAAGCAGGCGAAACAGAAAAGCTGCAAGAGAGCCCTCTGTGGCACTGAAAGATAGTGTACCCGTAAAAGTATCAAAAGCTCGGTCAGAAAGGGCAAGACCACATTCTATCGTTCGATTGTCGGTCAGCGAAGCAAGAGTTTCGGCGAACGGCTTGCTTGTTAATCCATTAGGCCAGTCCACTCTTGTAGCAATGATTCCTGCCGATATGGGAAACAGTTTTTTTGCATCATGCACGCCAGCCGCGTATGGAATTGGAACAGTGGTTCTTTCCAAGATCCGAACTGATTGAGCCTTGTTTGCAGCGTATTCCAGATTATGTTTATTCAACACCGGTTTTGCTTCGAGCACGCAGTAAACCGCTTCAGCGGGGATAAACCTGTGTGCTTGTTGGTCAAGAAGCGTTGGCGTGTATTGATGATCAAAGATGATGATATCGATTTGATCACTGGTTGAGCCATTCGAGTCTATCACAATACCCTGATCCACTTTATATCGATTCGGTAAGTATTTTCGCAGGAAATGAATGAGGTGCTGTTCGTTAACCTCTCCCATCACTCCGTCGTGTGTAATGGATTTTGATGACAAATCAAGCTGAACAGCCAATAATTTCTGCTCAGCGACAAATGCTTCACGCAAAAAACGTTTACCATCAATCTTTGAACTTTCTTTAGCCTTGTTCATGTCGTGACCCAATAAAGTGGTTTAAAAAATGCGAACATCAGAAGAGTAGACAATCTCCAGAATAAAAACGCCAGCAGGATAAAATCTATTGGACCCTATCCTGTATCCAAAGTAAAGAATTGTATTCATTATTTTTACTTTATAATGACACTCGTATCAGGTTTTTTTTGTTGGGGCGTTTGTTATCGAACAGATTGTCAAGAGTTACCAGTTTCAGAAATAGTCTATGGTTATTTTTTTTTGTCCTTTTATCATTTTTTTTCCTGTATACTTCGAATGGTTTTACGCTATTGAATTGACTTCACGCACTCATGTTTATGCACCGAGTATCATGATCTCTTTTTTATTCCGCATATTTTGAGCATATCGCTATTGTTCTTTTTTCTTCTTATCCAGTCCGAAAATATCGCTATAACGTCATTTTTTAATGTTAGTTATGCAGGAACGAAAATCGCTTTATCTTTGTGCATTGTTGCACGATATTGGCAAATTTATTGAACGAGCCAAGATCAAGGAATTACAGGATCTGGCCGATTGCGACATCAAGAGCGGCGAAGCGTTGCAAACTGATGCTCATAGAAGGTATTCGGCAGCATTTGTTGACCGGTTCAATGAAAAAAAGAAAGATTCAGTCAGCGAATACAATATCCTTCGATATCAATATGGGAATGAGTCCGACAAGCAGGATGAAAACAAGCGGATTCTTTTCAATCTGATAAGGATGGCTGATAGGTATGCCTCGGTTAAGCGAAGTGACGATGCAACGTTTGAACCGCAAAAGTATCACCTTGCGCGGTTGCACTCCATATTCAATGACATCATTCTCATGGAGAGTGGAGCTGAGCTGAAAGTAGCGAAAGCGATGCATCTTGGTCAGGAACCGCTCTCTTGTGCAAAATCAGCAATTTTTCCTCTTTACGAGTCGCCTGCGTTCGATGACACTCTTCTGCTTCCCTACGAAGAATCGGTAAAGCAGTTTCTCAGTGCATTTGAGCAGATTCATACTGAGGAAGAGCTGCTTTTCCTGCTTGAAAAATATCTTCACTCAGTTCCGGCACAAACTCCTGTCGATAGCAATGGTACCCTGCTGATTTTACGACCGGACATCAATCTCTACGACCATTCACGCACCACGGCAGCCATAGCACTTTGCTTGTATGACGAATGGAAAAAAGGCCACTGGAAAGGCAGGGACGCCGATATTTTCAACGACAATGAAGATTCTGGCGACAAGAGCAATACACTCCCGCCACCCTGTATCCTGATTGCAGGCGATCTGTTCGGCATACAGGATTTCATTTTCAATATTCCCTCTAAAGGTGCGGCAAAATCCCTCAAGGGGCGTTCATTTTTTGTGCAGTTGCTCGCAGAAGTCTGCGCACAGTTTTTGCTTGATGAACTCAGCTTGGAGCCAGTAAATCTTCTTTACAACGGTGGTGGTAACTTTTTTATTCTTGCTTCGGCAAGCAGTGAAGTGCGGCTCAAGGAGTGTTCAAAAATAATATCTAAAATTCTTATTCAGAGTGAACTCTCGGTTACGATAGCTCATGTTCCGATTGAGATCAACGATTTCCGTTCCTTCTCTGATAAATGGGATGCGGTAAAAGAGCTGTTAAATCTGGAGAAGAAACGAAAATATCAGAATCTGGATGCAGAACTTGTTTTTGGCCTTTTGCCGCAGAAAGCAACTGATGGAGATGACCCTTTTGAAGAATTGACTCAAAGCCTGGTTGCTTCTGTTGGCTATGCGATTAAAAAAACAGAACAAGAGTTTCCTGAAAATGGATGGAGCCTGTTGTTTTGGCAGCTCGGTTACGATATCACCTTTTTTAAGAAAGTGGATCAACGTGCGCTTTGTTTCAACGACACGAATTTTGAAGGGAAATACAAAGGTTTCCGGTTTGCTGTTAAAAGTCTCCCAGTCTGGCAAAACCAGAAGAATATTGATGATTTTAAGCTCTTGATGGAGGATCGCGGGTGTTACCTTGCTGCAGAGGATGAGGAAAACCGTCAAACCGGCAACATAAAAACATTCGGCGATCTTGCGGGATATGCCTGTATTGATACCGGTACACCCAAGATTGGTATTCTGAAAATGGATGTAGACAACCTTGGCAGAATTTTCATCGAAGGTTTTAAACGCCAGAATGGTGAAAATGATTTACGGACACCTTCACGGATGATGGCTCTTTCCAGGTCGCTCAAGTGGTTTTTTGAGGGGTACATGAACACTCTGATCAACAACCATGACGGTCAGCTCTACCCGATATTTTCCGGTGGTGACGATTTCTTTCTTGTTGGCTCATGGAACAAGGTCTTCGACATCGCACTTGAAATAAGGGACGCGTTTGATGAATTTGTTGGACACCATCCAGGCATAACGCTTTCAGCATCTCTGCTTGTGGTTGATGAACATTTCCCGGTTTCCCGTTTTGCTGTCCTTGCAGAAGAACGGTTGCATAAAGCAAAATATGAGAGCCTGCATAAAAATAGCATCAGCGTTTTTGGCCAGAACCTGACGTGGGAAGAGTTTCGTAAAGCAAAACGCATCAAGGAACAGATCGTTAGAATGATTGACGATGGCGAATCGAAAGCTGTCATTCAGAAGATTTTGAATGGGTGTGAAGGTCTTGAAGTGCTCTATGAAAGGGCGGTACGGTTCACCAAAGCCAATCAGATTAACAATCTCAGGGAATTGAAATGGTTTGAAGAACAAAAACCAACAGGCGAAAAAGTATGGAGATTGGCTTACTACCTCCGTGACCTGAAAAACGGTTCGAAAGAGTTAGCACAGAAACTGGTCGAAGAATATGAAGATGTGATTTTTAAGGCAATGGCAGGGGAGGCCGTAAACCCCATGTACATTGCTGTGGGAGCAAGGTGGGCCGAACTGGCCACAAGAAAAAAACTCACTGTCTCTTGAAAATACATAACAGGAACAATCATGCAGAATAATCCGCAACAGAAATTCAGTCAACCACCTCGTTCAGGTAATTCCGGGTTTCGAGCTGGAGGAAACTGGAGTGACAGGCGATGGAGCGAAGAAAAAGCGTTGACTGAAATCAGGGAATGCTTTGGCGAGAACTGCTTTGATGAGATACTCGAAGAAAATAAAAAGGATTACAATATCTATATCGGGAAAGTAAAAAATTACGTAGACAAGAATAAACGGGGGATTACCACTTCACAGCTTCGAAATGTTTTCACCACAGTGAAAAACACGGAGAGTATTCTTGACCTCTATCGCCTGCGCCCTAAGCTTGCCTATGTTTCCGGCAGGGCAGGAACTGATGAAATGAAAACATTGCTTTTTTTGCTTGATGAACTGATTACCAGAGTTTCCGAAAAAAATATCGACCAATTCAAAGCTTTTTTTGAATCCGTGATTGCATACCACAAATATTTTGGAGGAAAAGAATAATGAATAAAATGATCGAAAAGGTTTTCATTTCCGGCAAGATCATTGCGGAAACTGGGCTGCATATCGGAGGATCAAAAACCGCAATTGATATAGGTGGTATTGATTTGAATGTTATTAAAACAGCGCATGGAGTTCCTTTTATTCCTGGAAGTTCGATAAAAGGGAAGCTTCGTACCATTCTTGCCAGAGAAGCCGGGTCAAGTGCAATTCATCCTGAAAAAAATTTCTCGGATATGTATAAGACCGACCGAGACTTTCCGAATATCATCGAGATTTTTGGAGATGCAAATGATAAAAATGAAAAAAAAGGAACTGCTGCCCGGCTTATTGTCCGTGATGCATTTATTGCCGACAAGTCCCTCTTTAAAAAGGTTTTTCCCGAACTGGAACTTGGATACACAGAAATAAAATGGGAAAATACCATTGATCGACTTACTGGTATGGCAAATCCTCGCCAACTTGAACGAGTTCCTGCTGGTGCGGAGTTTTTCTTTACCCTCATCTACAATGTTTTTGATGATGGAAAAAAAGAGCAACATCTCAAGGAGATTATCAAGGCCATGAGGATTCTTGAGGATGATTATCTCGGTGGTCAAGGGTCGAGAGGGTATGGCCAGATTAAATTTTCGGAAGTTGTCATTGAGGTGAAGACCATTGCCGATTACAAGAACGATACGCAAAGACAGCCAGAGACTTCAGTAACCTTTTAATCCTGACGTTCATGCAGGCGATTTTGCTTATTCCCGAAAACGGCGCTCAATTCCATCTTGGAGAGAGAGAACTGGACGACACCAGTGATATAATCCATGCCGACACACTCTTTTCCGCTCTTGCCAATATCTACGAACTGGCATTGAGTGGAGCCGATACCCTCATCAACGTTATGAAAGCAGGAAAACTTCGGTTTTCATCAGGATTTTATGCCACTCACTACAATGGTAAACCACTGTTTTTTCTTCCAAAACCACCGTTTGAGTATTCGAAAGTTGATTCAAGGAAAAAACTGAAAAAAGTACGGTATCTCTCCATTGGTGTCTGGAAAAAAGTTATGGAGCATTTTGACTATGAGAAACAGGAGTCATGTTCACTTGACTTGCTTAAGTTACCATCAATAGGAGGAGAGTTTGTTTATACCGACGAAGAACTTGCAGGAGTTGACGAACAACTTGATAACAAAGTATTCCGCTCAATACAGACAGTGCCGAAAGTAAAGGTGCATACCACCGATCAGGATGATTGCCTTTACCACGAAACCACCGTTCAATTCGCTCCCATACGACTTGAGAAAGGCCATATCAGTGGAGCTTTTTATGTGCTTTTTGAGCATACTCTTGATGCTGATGAATTCCAGGAGTTTATGGCGGCAATGCGTATCATGGCCGACGAAGGTGTAGGAGGCCAGCGCTCCTCCGGTAGGGGGCAGTTTGCCTCTATTCAACTGGTTGATGTTGATCTTCCATCCTGTTCAAATCCAGTCTTGTATCTGGGCCTCTCACTGATTTCACCTGCAAGCGACGAAGAGTTTCATAAAGGGTTGCGCGACTATGAGATCATGCTGCGAGGTGGCGGTTCACTTGGAAAAATGGGTATAGTAGAAGAACATCGTCGGCAGGCCAGGTTTGTACGTGAGGGAGCTTTGCTTTGTAAAAATATTCAGGGCAGGTTTGTTGATGTTTCACCGAAAAAGAACGGGACGAACTTGCGTAACGGATTTAATTTTGCCATCCCAATCGGACTACAGGTATGACAGCAAAACTTCAAACCTTCAGGGTAACCCTTTCGATGCTCTCTCCTGTATTTATCGGCGGTGGTGAGCAGGCAACGCTTTCCCCCTATACGGATTTTATTCAGCAGGGCAATCAGATCATCATTATTGACCAGCATAAATTGCAGAATGCTTTAGGAATAAAAACCGATCTGATTGAGGAGTTTGTTCAGGGAATACGATGCGGTTTTGATAACAATCGCTCAGTGTTTTCTCTTTCGGCATTTATTACCAATCGCCTTAACCTGTCGCTGAGTGAGGTTGAAGAATGCAGATTACCTGTTGAAGGGGATACTCAAAAAAATCACATCCGTCGGTTTATTGCAAGTGGTGGACGGGCATATATTCCCGGAAGTACCGTCAAAGGAGCTATCAGGACTGCCGTGTTGGTTGATTGGCTTTTGAAAACAAATCCAGGTAAAAAGCAGCTTGCCGAAATCAGGATGTTTGTTGAGAAAAAAGAGTGGAGTGCGCTGAAGCGACTTGATCCAGCAAAGGAATGTTTTGGCTCTATTGCCCGTGATGCCTTCAAATATCTGCGGGTCAGCGATTCAGCTCTTTTTGATGATACCTCTCTGTCAGTCAGCGAGATTAAGCGCGTCTCGATAAAAGAGCAAAATAAACACATTCAGCGGAGAAGAGCAGATATTCCAATGTGGAGCGAAGCCCTGAATCAAGGAACAGAAAGCACCTGTGCGCTCTCACTGCTCAAGCCCTTGTCATTGACTGGATTTCCTTTTCTTGATCAACAATCAATTTTAGCGCTTCTGCACATTCTGAATGCTCAATCAAGGGAGTCGTGCGAACGGGAACTTCAGGAACTTGAGACTGCTCCAAGGGATTTTGAACCATTCAGAAAGTTTTATGGAAAACTTCTTGATACCATCAACAAGATCGGTGGTCAGGAGGCAATAGTGCGTTTGGGTGGCGGGAAAACATGGTTTGACAATTCCATAGGATTTGCAATTGATCAGGACGATTTCGGGCCGGAATTTTTGTTTGGCGCTTACCTGAAGATGCTGAAACTCGGAAATCTTCCCTTTCCATCTACGAGGAGTGCTGTTCTGAAAAGTAATCTTCCAGCCCAACCTCTTGGATGGGTAAAACTTGCTGTTCAGGGATAAACGTATGAAAAGATGTTCGGATTGGAAGTATTGAATAGCCGGAAAACAGGGGATTCGTATTACTTCAGGTATTGCTGTTATCAATAACCATTCATAACCCCAATGTACACACCCCTCCATCCTCTCCGCATAGCGCGGTTTTGCTTTACTATTGAGCCTACTGAAGAGATTCGGTTGCCGGACTACAAGGGTGCGGCCCTGCGGGGTGGGTTCGGGTTTGCTTTCAAAAAGGCGACTTGCCTCAGTCGTGACCGGCAGTGCGGGCCTTGCATGTTGAAGTCGGCATGTGCCTATTTCACCGTGTTTGAAACGAAGGTACCGAAGGAGACGGCTGAACGGCTTCGTATCGGGGCTGATGCGCCGCACCCCTTTGTGCTTGATCCTCCCATGACCGAGCGGCAGCACTTTCATCCCGGCAGCAATATCTCCTATGGATTGACGCTCTTTGGCAGCGCCATCGAAAAACTGCCTTTTTTTGTCTATGCCTTCATGATTCTTGGCGAAGACCTTGGGATTGGCCGAGGGCGTGGGCGCTTCAAGCTGCTCACGGTTGTGGATGACAACGGGAAACATATCTATGACGAGGGAAATTTGAGTGGAGGCTTTGCGTTGCATGCTGCAAAGGATATTCTGGAGAGTACAGCAACCAGTGACCGCATGTTTTCCATGAAGTTCCAGACCCCTGTGCGCATGAAGAGCGCCTGGAAGCCTGGCACCGGGCCGGGTTTACTGACGGCAATTACAAATGATGACGAATTTTATCTCCTGCTTAAACTGCTCTACCATCGGGCTTTTGTACTGACGCAGCTTTACGGTGACAATCCGGTTCAACAGGCTTATAACAGCCGTGACTTGCCATTCGAGAAAGGTACGGTAACGCTTCAGGAGTCGCGAACCCACTGGCTCGACTGGACAAGATATTCATCCCGCCAGAAGCAGGAGATGCAACTGGGCGGAATGCTTGGCACGGTAACCTTCGATGGCAGGACGGGGCAGTATCTGCCACTCTTCAAGCTTGGCGAGTATCTCCATATCGGCAAAGGCTCAACCTTTGGCCTCGGAAAATACCAGCTTCTTGAAACTGCACAACCCGGCTGAACCATGAGTGACGATACCGCATTTCTCCGCACGCTCTATATTGAGGAGCAGGGTTCGATGCTTCGCATTGAGAATGAACGGTTTCGGGTTACTCATGCCAAGGAGTCCGAAGAGCTGGAGCTGATTGAACTGCCCGCCATCAAGGTTGGCCAGATTGTCATTTTTGGCGCCTGCATGATCACCCCTGCAGCCATGAGGCACTGCCTGATTCAAAACATTCCGATTATACTGCTCTCGCAACAGGGGAAGTACTTCAGCCGCATTGAATCGACCGATGATGTCAACATCGCGCTTGAACGCCTGCAGTTTGAGCGCTCATCGGATGAAAAGTTCCTCTTTGCTTGTGCGCAAAACTTTGTCCGTGCCAAATTGCACAACTCCGGAGTTCTGCTCAAGCGCCATGCCGAATCAACTCTTTCAAACGAGCCAGTGCGCAAGGCCATTGCCGGGATGCACCATCTGGAAGATGCGCTTGAAAGGGCGGAGAGCATTGATGCTGTTCGGGGCTATGAAGGGCAGGGTGCGGCGCTCTACTTCAGCGTTTTTGAAGAGTTGTTCGAACATGGCGACTTCACCTTCAAGCTGAGGGTTCGCCGTCCGCCGACCGACCCGGTCAATGCCATGCTGAGTTTCGGTTACAGTCTGCTTTTCAACAACCTTTTTTCAATGGCGCGGCTGCATCGGCTTCACCCCTACGTCGGCTTTCTCCATGCCGACAAACCGCAGCATCCGGCCTTGATCAGCGACCTGATTGAAGAGTTTCGAACGCTGATCGACGGAATGGTCATCGGAATTATCAACAAGAGACTGATAGGTCTGCATGAATTCACCACACTCCGCCATGAGGACGGCAGCCCCAAAGGGTGTTACCTGAGCGATGAGTCGCGTAAAATCTACCTCCGGGAATTTGAAAACCTCATGCACCGTGAAACCACCCATACCGCAACCGGCTATCAGGTAAGCTACCGTCGTTGCCTTGATTTGCAGGTTGGCCAGTTTGCACTCTACCTGAAAGGAGAGAAACCCTATATGCCCTACATCAGGAGGTAAGCCATGTTTCTGCTTGTTTCGTATGATATTTGCGACATCAAACGCCTGCCGAAAGTGGCAAAACTGATGGAGGCTTATGGTGTACGGGTGCAGTACAGCGTTTTTGAGTGTGACCTGACCGAACGGCAATTGCAGGAGATGAAGCGACGCTTGAAACGGCTGATGAAACCGGAGGAGGACAGTGTCCGCTTTTACCGGATTTGTGAATCGTGCAGGGAGGAGATTACCATTCTCGGACAGGGAAAAGTGAGCGAAAACGCCTGGTATTTCATTACCTGAGAAGGTGAAACAGAGCTTTACCATTCCGCTTGCCAGGGCTCATAAACAGCTCTTGTTCCGACAAGCACTTCGCTGATTTTGACCACCTGCAACTCAATATGCCGCCGGATGTTCATGGTTTTGCCGCTTTGTGGTTCGTGTAATTCTTTCCGCATCTGTTGTTCAAAGAGTTCCAGAAACGTTTTTCGCGCATCATCGCTCATCAAACACGCTGTTGGGTTACCATGGTAATAAAAATCCTTGTTTCGTAACACTCCCTTATTGAGCGTGTCAAGCGTCATGGAGTCGATAATGGTTCTGAACTCCTCCATGAGATCATTGACCAGTGCCGGGTTGCCTTTATCCTCTGCGTGCAGAAATCCGAGATAGGGGTTCATTCCCTTCATGCGTACCAGTGAGAAAATATTGCTATGCAGCAAGGTATAACCGAAGCTGAGGAGGCTGTTGACCGGGTCGGTTGGCGGGCGACGTACCCGACGAAATGCTTTGTTGTAAAAGGGGAACTCTTTTTTGAAGAGGAGTCCGTAGAGTTCAAAAGAGAGTAATGTTGATTTCCCTTCAATCTCTCTGAGCGCCTCCATGTTGCCACAGGTTTTAGTCTGCTCTGAGAGCGAATGCATGAGAAAAAGAGCGTTGTCAAATATTTCTTTCAGCTCTCCGTTGCTTTCCCATGCCAGGGCTCTGCGTCTCTGGATCATGGTTTGTGAATTGCTGATTTTTGCTGCAACAATGCACCGGGCAACATCAAGAGAGAATGGTTCGTCAAGCGACCGGAGGTACTGAAAGCGTTCGAGGGCCGATTGGTCGGCAGTGGTGGCTTCGAGCCTGCCAAAATAAGTGCCGTGCTGCGAAAGGAAGGTAACGGGAATGTTGCTTCTCATGCAATACTGCATTGCCGGAGTGGAGAGGGTTATGTTGCCAAACACCAGAATCTGCTCTACCCTGCGAACAGTGATTTCGTTGATTTGGCGCCCCTCATGTTCAATACTGAACCGCTCACCATTCTTGAACAAAATGCTCCCCTGCTCTTGCAGGTAGAGCGTATTGAGTAGTGGGGAGTAGAGTTTGTTGAGGGCAATCAACTTCTCTTTTTGGAGCAATCGGTCCGCTTTGGCACTATTTTCAAGGAACTGCTCAACATCAATCTGCTCTTTTTCAAGGCTCTGCAGCAGTTTTTCGCCAAACTCGGTTCTCTGAAGCATCTCTTTCGTGACGGGTATGGCGCCGGAGTCACCAGCTTGCAGTTCATACTCCTCCTCATCGCTTTCTGCAGGCAGCATCAGGCTTTTCGGTGCTTTGCGGAGTTTCAGCTTGCCGAGTTTGTTGTACCACTCATCCGGGTGCATTTTGGTGGGCAAAACCAGCGAGCGGATAAAGAGGTAGCCAAGGTATTTGAAGCCCTCCGAAAAGGTGGTGATCCGGGTCTTTTCGTTGTTGAGTTGCAGTTTCAGTTCCGCCAGTGCACTTTCAGAAAGCTGGAGGGCCGCTTCCGCTTTTGGTTTTGATTTGCAGAGAATGAGAAAATCATCGGCAAAGCGCACCAGCTTGAACCCCTCTTTTTCAATACACTCATCGAATTTATCGAGATAAAGGTTCGCCAGCATTGGTGAAATCGGGCACCCCTGCGGCAGGCCTGTGGTGTTCTTTACCTTTGGTTTATGCCCGTCAACAATCAGCGCAGTCAACCATCGTGAAATCAGCATGAGTAGCTCCTCGTCGTCGCAGAGTTCACGCAACCGCTGAAAGAGCAACGAGTGATCAACGGTATCGAAAAAGCTGCTGATATCGGCATCGACGACCCAGTTGTAGCCAAGGTTGCGCAGCCTCTCAATTTCACGGGCTGCGGTCATGCGCGATAACCCCTTGCGATAAGCAAAGGTATTGGCCCCAAGTTCCGATTCAACCAGCGGAGTGAGTACCATTGCGGCTGCAGTTTGCGCAACCCGCTCCATCACGGTAGGAATCAGGAGGGTGCGCAACTTCCCGCTCGGTTTCAGCATGACGAGCTTCAAAAGAGGCTGGGGTTCATAGGTGCCGGTCAGGAGCTGTGTGCCAAGGTCGGCAAGATGTTTCTCGATGCGCCATGAATAATCGGTAATCGACTGTTTGTCGTACCCGGCCATCCCGTCGTTTGAAACCACCTTGTTCCACGCCTGAAAGAGCGTTTCAGGCAAAGCCATTTGGTTATAAAGCCATCCCATACGTTGCTCCGGGTTAGAGAGGATAGAGTTCTATGTCGCGCTTTCTGTTGCGTTGAAAGGGGAGTGTTCGGGATGCGCCTGCCAGTATTTTTTTGCAAAGTTGGTTTGGTCAACATGACCGGCAAGCAGCCCTTTGAGCAAAATATCTTCATCGAGATCGGGCCAATGAATTCCTTCGCCCTCTCTTGACAGTTCGTAATGGTTCAGTAATTCAGACGAGGCCCCAATCAATCGCGGAAACCATGTATAGGGAATAGAAAGAATGCGTCCGTCCCTGAGCTCAACATCGAAGCGATGTTCACCAAATGAGAGACGCAATGCCTGCGGGTCATTGTGAGCTGAAATGCCGGTAATTTTGGGCATGACTCCAGACGATGGCGGAAAATTGGTTGAAAAAAGTAATATTGAAGAATATCGTCTTACGGTGAACAAAAAACAAGCAGTTATTGGAGCTGGCCTGTTTTTTACAGAACAAGGTTATTGAGCCGTGTAGAACAAGAAATATCATGCAATGCACACAAGGAAAAGTGACCGGAAACGGTTATTATTTCATTACATGAACCATGCAAAAGCGTTATTCCTGCACGGAGCTTTTCGAAAATTGCCGATTCATGGTGTTGAAAATGATAACGTATTATTATGAAAGATTTTAGGGCTTAAAGCGTGTTAAAGGCTCCGTGTAACGTCACCAACTGACTGTTTATTATAAAGTTATTGTTTTGATCTGCGGTGAAAAAGATGTTATTTGACATAAGTTTGGAGCAAAAAGGGTTGCTCCGTGTATTTCGGCCCGCCGAGGCCCGCCAGTCAAGGGTTTCACAGGGTACTATTATCTCCGACCTGACATATCAAAAGGGATTACGACTTTGATTGTTCTATAAAACGCATCATCAGGTCGGATGATATATTATCTCCGACCTGACATATCAAAAGGGATTACGACATGAGCGTGGCGTTTGGCGCGCAGTGCTTGGTTATGATTATCTCCGACCTGACATATCAAAAGGGATTACGACGCAAGGGTAGTCGTAGCCTCTGTGGAGACCTATCTGATTATCTCCGACCTGACATATCAAAAGGGATTACGACGCTTTGCCTTGCAACCGACGTTCATCTTCACTGGCTATTATCTCCGACCTGACATATCAAAAGGGATTACGACTTTGTGAAGTCGTTGAATTGTTGCTCCTCGATTTTTATTATCTCCGACCTGACATATCAAAAGGGATTACGACCGGCACAATCCGCTTAATCCATTTTCCACCATAGATCATTATCTCCGACCTGACATATCAAAAGGGATTACGACCCCTCGTTGAGGTGAATTTATATTTTTTAAATTTTAATATTATCTCCGACCTGACATATCAAAAGGGATTACGACATACATGCACCAATAATAACTCCAAATCCCAATCCCAAGATTATCTCCGACCTGACATATCAAAAGGGATTACGACTTTCTTTGCTATCGCAGGCATCGTACGGCACAAACGTTAGATTATCTCCGACCTGACATATCAAAAGGGATTACGACTTCGCCATCTGCAGATTGAAGCGGCCGCCATTCTTATTATCTCCGACCTGACATATCAAAAGGGATTACGACCGTTTGAATTTTCCCGCAGTTCCTCCGCTGCCTCCTATTATCTCCGACCTGACATATCAAAAGGGATTACGACGTGACAAAGCCGGTTGCCAGTGTTTTACCACCACTGACATTATCTCCGACCTGACATATCAAAAGGGATTACGACCTGATTGGCGTTAACTGATGCTTCGATTACCTTTTATTATCTCCGACCTGACATATCAAAAGGGATTACGACACCATACGTCGGCGCGAGCGTCTGCCACTTCGGAATATTATCTCCGACCTGACATATCAAAAGGGATTACGACCTTCTGAAAAACAAGCACCCTGCTTTTTAATAACAGAAATTATCTCCGACCTGACATATCAAAAGGGATTACGACCCTGTGAATGCCTCGAATTACTCCATGTTTCTTAAGGATTATCTCCGACCTGACATATCAAAAGGGATTACGACCCACTTTGGCCGAAGCCGGTTTTTTGCCCGAGATTGATTATCTCCGACCTGACATATCAAAAGGGATTACGACCTGATTTTCAACGCTCACACCTAATGCAAGGTTTTTTATTATCTCCGACCTGACATATCAAAAGGGATTACGACTTTCCAGACCCCGAATGAGCCGTCACCACACCGATTTTATTATCTCCGACCTGACATATCAAAAGGGATTACGACTCAATACGATTAAGTTCTTTTGCTGTAATGTTTTCTTTTAAATTATCTCCGACCTGACATATCAAAAGGGATTACGACTTTTAGTAGCCTCCTTAATAGAATTTCTAATTTTATTATCTCCGACCTGACATATCAAAAGGGATTACGACCGATGCGCATAGCCTCCATTCTCTCCGCCTCCTGTTATTATCTCCGACCTGACATATCAAAAGGGATTACGACAAAAACAGGCGCGAATCGAATATGATGCGCTTATTAATTATCTCCGACCTGACATATCAAAAGGGATTACGACCGGGTCATAACCCCTTCGATGTCAACAGCTATTGAATTATCTCCGACCTGACATATCAAAAGGGATTACGACACGCGCGCCCTCGCCAAACTTTACACCTACACACCATTATCTCCGACCTGACATATCAAAAGGGATTACGACTCGGATATACTCAATTAATTGTAGTGCTCTATCTTCATATTATCTCCGACCTGACATATCAAAAGGGATTACGACCTACGCCTCTGGCGTACATATATGGATTCAACGAATATTATCTCCGACCTGACATATCAAAAGGGATTACGACGCACCTTAAACCCATTATCAGCGCCAACGGCTTGGGATTATCTCCGACCTGACATATCAAAAGGGATTACGACAATTATATCGCTTGAACGTATGGGGGGGGGATTAATTATCTCCGACCTGACATATCAAAAGGGATTACGACGCTTGCTCTATCAGCAACGACCGGCGCAGTAACCATTATCTCCGACCTGACATATCAAAAGGGATTACGACTTCGGTCATGAAAATAATCTTCGTGCGATTCGATACATTATCTCCGACCTGACATATCAAAAGGGATTACGACATGCAAGCTGAATAGAATTCACATAGCCAACATAGTATTATCTCCGACCTGACATATCAAAAGGGATTACGACGCCACTCGAATATTGACCTGCAACAAGTGGTTTCACATTATCTCCGACCTGACATATCAAAAGGGATTACGACCCGATGCGGGACGCAAAAGAAAAATCAACTGAATTAAAATTATCTCCGACCTGACATATCAAAAGGGATTACGACAATCAAAGCGATTCAATAAGATATCACCAGTTCCCTCATTATCTCCGACCTGACATATCAAAAGGGATTACGACTGATCTTGCGGACTCAAGTAAGGGCAAAGGGTTTAATTATCTCCGACCTGACATATCAAAAGGGATTACGACCGTCCAGTGGTACAGTCGGTTGTTTTTTACCTCTGGGATTATCTCCGACCTGACATATCAAAAGGGATTACGACCAAGCTGAGCTTGAGCAATTCCGAACCCAAAGAAGATTATCTCCGACCTGACATATCAAAAGGGATTACGACATAATTACGCCGCAAAAAGTAAGCGGGAATATCGAAATTATCTCCGACCTGACATATCAAAAGGGATTACGACAATCAAAGCGATTCAATAAGATATCACCAGTTCCCTCATTATCTCCGACCTGACATATCAAAAGGGATTACGACTGATCTTGCGGACTCAAGTAAGGGCAAAGGGTTTAATTATCTCCGACCTGACATATCAAAAGGGATTACGACCGTCCAGTGGTACAGTCGGTTGTTTTTTACCTCTGGGATTATCTCCGACCTGACATATCAAAAGGGATTACGACCAAGCTGAGCTTGAGCAATTCCGAACCCAAAGAAGATTATCTCCGACCTGACATATCAAAAGGGATTACGACAATCTGGTTGATTAAAACACCACGTCATCGTTTGAAATTATCTCCGACCTGACATATCAAAAGGGATTACGACAAGCCAATGCCTCCGTAGAATGCGATGGCAGTATAAATTATCTCCGACCTGACATATCAAAAGGGATTACGACTAAACGATGCATAAATAGGATACCTATTACACATGAATTATCTCCGACCTGACATATCAAAAGGGATTACGACTTAAATTCTCTCTTTCAAGCAAGGCAACTGCACGCCTATTATCTCCGACCTGACATATCAAAAGGGATTACGACTTGCCCATTCAACACCGGGAGCATCATCAACAGTTTTAATTATCTCCGACCTGACATATCAAAAGGGATTACGACAAATCGTTTCGATGATTCCTGAGTCTGGTTGAGATTTATTATCTCCGACCTGACATATCAAAAGGGATTACGACTTTCATACTGTTCAGTCAGGCTCGAATCCTGGCCGAACATTATCTCCGACCTGACATATCAAAAGGGATTACGACGGACATTAAGGGGACACTCGTCTCGCCCGCCATCTGTATTATCTCCGACCTGACATATCAAAAGGGATTACGACTGCACCCAGTTTTTGCAAACTCGCCATTTTTTTTGTATTATCTCCGACCTGACATATCAAAAGGGATTACGACATAGGACAGCTCCTGTAATGTAGTTTTATAATCGAGAAATTATCTCCGACCTGACATATCAAAAGGGATTACGACATAGGACAGCTCCTGTAATGTAGGTTTATAATCGAGAAATTATCTCCGACCTGACATATCAAAAGGGATTACGACTCAAGCTCTCGATACTTTAAAACTATTCCGGATCCGGCATTATCTCCGACCTGACATATCAAAAGGGATTACGACCTACAACTTCAAAGCCTTTATTTCCTCCTGACTCAATTATCTCCGACCTGACATATCAAAAGGGATTACGACTCTACATGGCATTATGACGCCATCAATATCACAATCATTATCTCCGACCTGACATATCAAAAGGGATTACGACCACAATCATGTTGTGAGCAGGAGGCTTGCTCATCCCGAATTATCTCCGACCTGACATATCAAAAGGGATTACGACATGAGAACAGCCACGATAATCGTGGCTACAGCAATATTATCTCCGCCCTGACATATCAAAAGGGATTACGACAGTAAGTGCCATGTTTGTGATCACGCCTGTTACAACATTATCTCCGACCTGACATATCAAAAGGGATTACGACTTCTAGAAATAAATCATGCAGTCCGGCTGCCCGCGATTATCTCCGACCTGACATATCAAAAGGGATTACGACCCAAAATAGCGTCTCCCATTTTTGAGAATCGCGCGAATTATCTCCGACCTGACATATCAAAAGGGATTACGACTAACGAAACGCGGTGACACATCATCCACTGGCATTGTTATTATCTCCGACCTGACATATCAAAAGGGATTACGACGCTGGCGGCGTTATACTTTCTGAAGAGGTGCCCTTTGCATTATCTACGACCTGACATATCAAAAGGGATTACGACAAATGGCATAAGTTCATCCATAGAGAAATCATATATTATCTACGACCTGACATATCAAAAGGGATTACGACTACTATCTGCATTCTCTTCTATCGTGAATGTTTCCTATTATCTACGACCTGACATATCAAAAGGGATTACGACACTCTGGTGGTATCTGCAGCAATAATCATCACTTTAATTATCTCCGACCTGACATATCAAAAGGGATTACGACAGCGATGCTTCGGCATTTTTAATCTTGCCCTTTGTAGTTATCTCCGACCTGACATATCAAAAGGGATTACGACTGCATAAGCCAGGTTCGAAACAAAAAAGTCTTCCGTTTATTATCTCCGACCTGACATATCAAAAGGGATTACGACTTGCGTCAGACTCCCTAATCCATGTCCCGCCGCTTAATTATCTCCGACCTGACATATCAAAAGGGATTACGACTCAAGTCGGTGCCAGCACATTCCACAAGGTGTTTTTATATTATCTCCGACCTGACATATCAAAAGGGATTACGACCTCAATCAGCCCACGTTTTTCCTTCTGGCTCATTCAGTATTATCTCCGACCTGACATATCAAAAGGGATTACGACCAAGCAGTTGATTCTACTAAAAAATTAAGTAAATCATTATCTCCGACCTGACATATCAAAAGGGATTACGACCAAAGGCTGAAAGGGACGCAGCAAAGGCCGGACAATTATCTCCGACCTGACATATCAAAAGGGATTACGACTCAAAAGCACTATGGTCAAAAGCACCATGACCACAGTATTATCTCCGACCTGACATATCAAAAGGGATTACGACAAACGCTGGACAGCGAACCCGTTGACTAGCATTTCTTATTATCTCCGACCTGACATATCAAAAGGGATTACGACGTAGCTGTACTGCGTTTACGGCATAAGAATTAGCATATTATTATCTCCGACCTGACATATCAAAAGGGATTATTGTTGTATGGGGCACGGCATGCCGTGCCCCTACATGCCGGTACCTGCACGTCGCACCACACACGCCGTGCCCCTACACGCCCGCCTGTGCACGGCAAATGGGGAATGCAATTGTCGCCGATGTTGCAGGAAGAACGTTATCTACGACCATCTGTATGGGGCACGGCATGCCGTGCCCCTACATGCCGGTACCTGCACGTCGCACCACACACGCCGTGCCCGTGCACATTGGCCTGTGCATGGCAAACGGGGAATGCAATTGTCGCCGATGTTGCAGGAAGAACGTTATCTACGACCATCTGTATGGGGCACGGCATGCCGTGCCCCTACACGTCGGTCCGTGCATGGCAAACGGGGAATGCAATTGTCGCCGATGTTGCAGGAAGAACGTTATCTATGACCTGACATATCTGTATGGGGCACGGCATGCCGTGCCCCTACATGTCGGCCCGTGCACGTCGCCCCCTACACGTCGGCCCCTGCACGCCCGGCCCTTACACGCCGTGCCTCTGCATGGCAACCTGGTTTTGAGATGCCGGTTGGTTGGGGATTTTTTGTTACAAGCATTGTTTATTGTATCTTGCAGGCGATCGTTTCAGGTTCGGAGCGATACAATACGTTGATTTTCCATAGAATTTACAGTTATGACAGAAGGCACATCTTATATCCATGATCGCTCTTTTTTGCGTTGCACTGATGAAAAACATTTGCAGAACAGTGAAGGGATAGAGTCAGATTATTCCTCCTCGCGTATGGAAATGCGTCGGATTATTCATGAACTTTCAGTTCATCAGCTTCAGTGTGAGACTCAAAAGGATAAGCTGCTTCTGTCGAGAGAGAAACTTGAAAAGAGTCTGGAATATTTTATTGAGCTTTACGATTTTGCTTCGCAGGGTTTTTTGACCCTTTCATCTGATGGTATCATCCTTGAGGCTAACCTGACGGCTACGAAGTTGCTTGATGTTGAACGTTCCCGTTTGAAAGGGTGTCGTTTCGATATTTTTGTCGCTTTTGAGGATATTTCCGTCTTCAATGCCATGATCGACAATGTGTTCAGCTTCAGGATGTCCGGGTTTTGTGAGCTTACACTCTATCGTGATCATGTTGAGTCTGCAGGGGCGGCATCGTTCACTCCGCGTATTTTGCGTGTTGATGCGCTTATCAGGAATGATAATCAGCAATGCCTTCTCGTTCTTTCTGATATTACCAGGCAAAAACAGATAGAGCAGGAGAATGCGAGGCTCCAGGAAGCTCTCGAAAATTTTCGGAACATGGAGATGGTCAGTCAGCTTGCTGGTGGTATGGCGCATCACAACAAGATGCTTGATGTTATCCTCGGTCATGCCGAGAGCATCCGCAAAGAGGTTGATCCTGCCTCTTCCGTTCGTTCCAATCTTGAGGCAATCCAGAAGGTTGCAACCCGTTCTGCCGAAATAACCGGTCAGCTTCTTGCCTTTGCCTGTAGACAGGTTGCCGTTCCGAAAGTAATAGAACTTGATGGCATGGCAGAGGGGATTATCACCATGTTACGGCGACTGATCGATGAGAGTATCACGCTTGTCTGGGTTCCGGCCAGCCGGAATGCCTTGATCAAGATTGATCCCGTCCAGATCGACCAAATCATCCTCAATCTCTGCCTTAACTCTCGTGATGCTATGGTTGCTGGTGGCAAAATCACCATGGAAACCAGAAGGGTGACGGTTACGAAAGAGGAGTGTGCGCATGGTCATTGCTGTGCGGCACCAGGAGAGTATGTTACACTTGCCGTAACGGATGATGGGTGCGGTATTGATAAAAAAGATCTTCCTCATATTTTTGAGCCCTTTTTTACAACCAAGCTCACCACTGACGGTAATGGCCTTGGGCTCTCTACTGTTTATGGTATTGTCAAACAGAGTAATGGCAGTATCAAATGCGAGAGCAAGCCGGGGCGCGGCGCCACCTTTACTCTCTTTTTTCCGCATCACAGAAATCGTTCAGAGTCAATCCGGACGGTTCAATTCAATTCCAGCGTGGCTATCCAGGGAGAGGAAACCATCCTCCTTGTTGACGATGAATCTGAGGTGCTTGAATTGCTGAAGGAGATGCTTGAGCACTATGGCTACAATGTGTATACAGCGAATCCCGCTCGTGCTATTCTCATAGCGGAGCAATACCGTGGAGGCATAGATTTGCTGTTGACTGATGTGATGATGCCGGAGATGAACGGGTTTGAACTTGCTCAAAGGATCAAATCGGTCGTTCCCGATATAAAAGTGCTTTTTATGTCTGGGTACAGCACTGATGTTATTTCGGATGATACCATTATTCAGGACGGAGTTAATTTTATTCAGAAGCCATTCTCGTTCAAGGCGCTCTCTGTTGCGGTGCATGCACTACTCAATCCGGTGAGCGAAGTGTGAAGGGGAGTGTGGATTTTGGATGCGCAGGGTCAGAAGCGCCCGTGGAATCAGGGTGAGCCTCGCTCTCTTATTTGTGTTGAGGGGATCTATCCTGTGCGTGATTGAGGAGGAATTTACCTGGCTCCCTGTTTCTTGACCAGGCTGGTATTGCGGAGCTGTGGGCGCGTATGGACTGCTGTTTTGTTGGGCAACTTCTAAACGATATCCTGCCATGATGCAGACGAGTGAAAACGGGTTTGCTCTTATTCAAAAGTATGAGGGTTTGCGTCTTGCGACGTATGTCTGTCCGGGGGGAAAGCTGACGATTGGGTATGGCCATACGGGCCCGGATGTAACAACGGGGAAAAAAATTGATGAAGAGGAGGCAAATGCACTTCTGGTCAAGGATGTTCAGCGTTTTGAGCGTGCAGTTAACGGGCTGGTGACGGTGCCGATGACGCAGGGGATGTTCGATGCGCTGATCAGTTTTTCCTTTAATCTCGGCGTCGGCTCATTGAAAAGTTCGACCTTGCTGAAAAAACTGAATGCCGGTAATCTGACTGGTGCGGCGGATGAGTTTTTGAAGTGGAACAAGGCGGGTGGGAAGGTGCTGGCGGGCCTCTCTGCGCGGCGCGAGAGTGAGCGGGAGCGCTTTTTGGTGTGACTTCTCTGATCTCTTGTATGGGAGAGATAAACCCTCCGGTTTTGGGGCAAAAAAATTGTCATTTGCCCTTTGCCTGATAGAGTCATGAGGTTATATTGTTGCGTCTATCAATGCATAACCGACAATAAACCTTAAGGCCTTTTGAAAGGGCAACTCTTTATTAAATAAAGGGTTGCTCTTTCGTTCCCATATTTGACTCCGGAGAGTTCCCATGAAAATTTCCCGTTTGTTCACCAGCCCCGGTGAAAATGTTTATGACTGTTTCGAATACACCTTTCGCACCTCTGTTTTGAGGAATCCTGATGGTTCGAAGGTCTTTGAAATGAACAATATTGAGGTGCCGAAGCAGTGGTCGCAGGTTGCTGCCGATATTCTTGCCCAGAAATATTTCCGCAAAACAGGTATCCCTCTTTTTGATGAAAAGGGCGCTGCTGTGACCGATAGCGAGGGTAATCCGGTAACGGGCAGTGAGCATTCGATCCGCCAGGTTGTGCATCGTATGGCGGGCTGCTGGAGGGATTGGGGGGAGAAGAATCGCTATTTTGATAGCCCTGATGATGCTGCCGCCTTTTATGATGAGGTGGCGTTCATGATGCTCCGGCAGATGGCTGCTCCCAACTCGCCGCAGTGGTTCAATACGGGGCTCAATTTCGCCTATGGCACGACCGGTCCGGCGCAGGGCCATTTCTATGTTGATCCGGAGAGTGGTGAAGTGAAGGAGTCGGAAGATGCCTACGGGCGTCCCCAGGCTCACGCCTGTTTTATCCAGTCGGTCAGTGATGATCTGGTCAATGATGGAGGCATTTTTGATCTGGCAATTCGTGAGGCGAGGGTTTTCAAGTTTGGTAGTGGTTCGGGTACCAACTACTCCAATCTTCGTTCCGGTGGGGAGAAGCTGAGCGGGGGAGGAAGTTCGTCGGGGCTGATGAGTTTTCTGAAAATTTTTGATTCTGCGGCGGGCGCCATCAAGTCGGGCGGTACAACACGCCGTGCAGCCAAGATGGTGATTGTTGATATCGACCATCCTGATGTGGAGAAATTTATTGAGTGGAAGGCGAAGGAGGAGGATAAGGTGGCTTCGCTGGTGGCCGGTTCCCGAATTTGCTCCCGTTTTCTCCAGGCGATTGTTGAGGAGGCTCTTGCCAATGGCTCTGACCGCAAGGCAAACCCTCAACTGCACCGCCTGATACAGAATGCGCTCAGCAGGGCCGTTCCGATGAGTTACATCGTTCGTGTGCTTGCCCTTGTTGAGCAGGGATATACAACGCTTGATTTTGAAGAGTATACCTCCAACTACGAGTCGGAGGCCTATCAGACCGTTGGCGGGCAGAACTCCAACAATACGGTCCGCATGACCAATGAGTTCATGAAGGCGGTGGAAAATGATGATGTCTGGAGCCTGCGTGAGCGGACAACCGGCAAAACTGCAAGGGTGGTCAAGGCGCGTGACCTGTGGGAGAAAATTCTGCTCAGCGCCTGGAAGTGTGCTGATCCCGGTTTGCAGTTCGATACCACCATCAACGAATGGCACACCTGCCCGAAGAGTGGACGCATCAATGCGAGCAATCCCTGTTCGGAATATATGTTCCTTGACGATACAGCCTGCAATCTGGCCAGCCTCAACCTGATTCATTTTATTGATGAGGCTTCAGGCAGGATGAAGGTGAAGGAGCTGCAGCACGCTTCGGCTCTTTGGGCCGTCGTGCTTGAAATTTCTGTTCTGATGGCCCACTTTCCTTCCAGGGAGATTGCCCGTCTGAGTTACGAGTTCAGAACTCTTGGTCTCGGTTTTGCAAATCTTGGTACGGTGCTGATGGTGCTCGGTATTCCCTACGATTCGCCCAGGGCGCTGGCCCTGGCGGGAGCAATTTCTGCCGTGATGACCGGTCAGGCCTATGTGACCTCGGCGGAGATGGCCCATGATCTTGGCGCTTTCAGCGGCTATGAGGCCAACCGTGAGGAGATGCTGCGTGTTATTCGCAACCATCGCCGGGCGGCAAAGAATATGTCGGAAGAGGAATATGAGGGGTTATCGGTCAAGCCGCGCGGGATAGATTCGGAGTACTGCCCCGCTGAACTCTTCGAAGCGGCAGGAAAGGTATGGGATCTGGCGCTGGAGAAGGGTATGCAGTATGGATTCCGCAATGCGCAGGTGAGTGTTATTGCTCCGACCGGTACGATTGGTCTGGTGATGGATTGTGATACCACCGGTATTGAGCCGGAGTTTGCCATTGTCAAGTTCAAGAAACTGGCGGGTGGCGGCTATTTCAAGATCGTCAACCAGTCGGTACACAAAGCCCTTGAGCGTCTCGGCTATACCCCGGCGCAGATTGATGATATCGAGCACTACTGCAAGGGGCATGGCACGCTCTCCGGTTCGCCTTCACTGAATCGGCAGTGGCTGAAAAGCCGTGGGTTCCCGGATGACAAGATTGAAATTGTTGAGTCGCAGCTTGAAACGGTCTTTGATATCCGTTTTGCCTTCAACAAGTGGATTTTGGGCGAGGATTTTTGTGCCGCGCTCGGCTTTACCGAAGAGCAGCTCAACAATCCCGATTTTGACATGCTGCTGGCGCTTGGCGCTACCGAGCAGGATGCCGAGCTGGCCAATGACTATATCTGTGGTACCATGACCATCGAGGGCGCTCCCCATCTGAAGCTGGAACATCTGCCGGTCTTTGATTGTGCAAGCCGCTGTGGTCGCAAAGGGCTCCGCTATATCAAACACATGGCTCATGTGCGCATGATGTCTGCTGTACAGCCCTTCATTTCAGGCGCTATTTCCAAAACGGTCAACATGCCGGGTACGGCAACGACTGTTGAAATTGGTGAGGTCTTCCAGGCTGCCTGGTTGCAGATGGTCAAGGCGATTACCATCTACCGCGACGGCTCGAAGCTCTCCCAGCCGCTCAATATTTCAAGCTATCAGGATCTTGATGAGATCATCATGCTTGGAACAGAAGAGAGCCTTGATGAAACCAAAGGACCTCGGGAGGTGCAGGAGCGTATTGTTGAGCGGGTCTACCACCGCTCCGAGCGCAGGATGCTGCCAAAGCGGAGGAAGGGGTATATCCGTGAAGCCTATGTAGGCGGCCACAAGGTTTTTCTCCGGACAGGGGAGTATGATGATGGCTCTCTCGGCGAGGTCTTTATCGACATGTACAAGGAGGGCGCCTCATTCAAGGGTCTTTTGAACTGTTTTGCTGTGCTCGCTTCCAAAGCGCTGCAATATGGTATGCCGCTCGAAGAGCTGGTCGACAGCTTCACCTTTACCCGTTTTGAACCTGCAGGCGCGGTTCAGGGGCACAATGCCATCAAGAATTCCACCTCAATCCTCGACTATGTCTTCCGCTCAATCGGCTACGACTATCTTGGCCGCAAGGATTTCGTCCATGTCAAGGCGGTTGATGAAGTGCTCGAAAGCAATGGGGAGAATGGTCATGCGCAGGTTGCTGTGCCATCATTGGCCGTGCACGCCCAGCCGGAACATTCCGCCACACGTACCAGCCAGGTCTATCAGGCAAAAGTGCAGGGCTATACCGGCGAGCAGTGTGAAAACTGCGGCTCCATGCGCGTCAAGCAGAACGGAACCTGCAAGGTCTGCGACGATTGTGGCATGACCACCGGCTGCTCGTAACCGGGAATATTCTTCTTGCAACGATCCCGGGCTTGAGCTCGGGATCGTTGGGAAGGAAAATTGCCGGCACAACTCTGAGCATCTGCTACGGCATCGTCGTTACCCCCCGTAATAGGATCGTACCCGGAATGATGCCCCCAGTGAAAGAGCGAGAGCTTTACAGGCCTCCACATCAACGGAGGGGAGGCGGACGACGCTTGCAATGACTTCCGGTATTGTTGCTGCTGCCAGACGGATGAAGTCGCAGACGGCAGTAAAGCCCGCAGCCCCGAAAGGGGTGTTGCACAAGCGCATATATGTTTCTGCATCCGATGCATTCAGGCTGACGGAGAGGCAATCGATAATTCCTGCCAGCTCAGGTATGATGTTTCTGCCATGTACCAGATTTGCCTGACCGTCGGTATTGATGCGGACACGGGTACCATAGTGCTGTTTGACCGCTGCTGCCACCTGCTTGACCATCTCAAGCCGGATCAGTGACTCCCCATACCCGCAGAAAACAACCTCTTCAAAATCACTGAACGCTGCAATGGCAGCCATGATTTCATCGAATGAGGGTTCGGTGTCGAGAAACAGGTCGTTGTCACCGAATGTTCTGCTGTTGTATTTAATGCAGAACGAGCAGTCGTTTGAACAGCGGTTGGTAATATTCAGGTAGAGCGAGTTTCCGATAGTGTAGGCAAGAGTGGGCATGATTTCAGGAGTGATGGAGAGAAAAACAACAGGGATCATTGAGGCCCCTGACTGGTACGTGGTTACAATATACAAGAACAACCATCAGGATACCCTCGCTTATCTGCCAGCAGCGCGTTTGCGACCGGGTTTACGTGCCTTATGGATTGTTTTTTTGTTGGTTACTGGATTATCCATTTGAGCGTTGTGTGATGTTTTGGTGAAGTTCGCGGCCTCTCTTTGCTTCTTAGTTTCTGACAGAGTATCTTACCGCATTCTTTAAGATCATTAAACTATCGGACGGAGTTGTCATGGAAGCGGTTACGGTGTGACCGAAAGTTAAGGCTGTTATTCTCCGGAAATTTGAGGCAATCCTTGCATCGTCGTTCTGGCCAGACCGTACAGGTTGTTTGAATGTCGAGGACGCATTGGGCCTCTCTCGGCTCGAAAACAGAACAAAATTCACATTCTGTATATCTCAGGATTATTAAAAAAAAGGTGAAAAATCGTGATTAATTTTGATAAAAAAATACTCATTATTGGATTCGGCTCAGTATCCCAATGCACCGTTCCTGTTCTTTTTAAACACATTAACGTCGATTATACTCAGGTCACCATTATGGATTTTGAGGATATTCGTGAAAAAGTGTCACCGTGGACAGCATTGGGCGTTACCTACATTAACCATCAAATAACACCGTATAACATAGCGCAAACCCTTTCCTCTTATGTTGCCGAGGGGGACTTGATAATCGATTTGGCGTGGAATATTGATTGTTGTGAAATTCTTCAATGGTGTCATGATCATGGTGTCCTCTATATTAACACATCGGTAGAAGTGTGGGATCCTTATACAGGGGTTGAGACTAGGCCTCCTGCCGAAAGAACACTCTACTGGCGGCATATGAACATCCGCCGCATGACGTCACAGTGGAAAGATAAAGGGGTCACTGCTGTGCTTGAGCATGGCGCCAATCCCGGATTGATATCGCATTTTACCAAACAGGGGTTACTTGATATTGCCGACGCAGTCATTGCCCGGAACAAGGTCGGCCCTGCTCAAGCCGAAATTATTAAAGAGTTGGCTGAAAAAAGAGTCTTTAATGAGCTGGCTATGGAGCTTGGCGTAAAAGTGATTCATTGCTCTGAAAGGGACACACAAATCTCTGACGTTCCAAAACAGGTTGACGAGTTTGTCAACACCTGGAGTGTTGAGGGATTCCGTGAAGAGGGCATGACAACGGCTGAAATGGGGTGGGGAACCCATGAAAAAGAGCTGCCACAATTTGCCTATACCCATACTGATGGGCCAAAAAACCAGATTTGCCTTGCCAAAATGGGTATGAATACCTGGGTCTGCTCCTGGGTGCCTGATTATGATATACGGGGCATGGTAGTGCGGCATGGCGAAGCGTTTACGATATCTGACTATCTCACAGTCTATCAGGAGGGGCAAGCCATCTACCGCCCAACGGTGCACTACGCCTATTGTCCGAGTGATGCCGCCATTACCTCTCTGCATGAGCTGCGTGGTTATGATTACAGACTTCAGACCAATTTCAGGATCATGAATGATGAGATCACCAAGGGTTCTGATATTCTTGGGGCACTGCTGATGGGTCATCCCTTTAACTCCTGGTGGACAGGTTCTGACCTGAGTATAGAGCAATCCAGAGCGCTGGTGCCTCATCAGAATGCTACGACGATGCAGGTGGCAATATCGGTGGTCGCTGCCTGTATGTGGATGATAGAAAATCCTGACAGGGGTGTTGTTGTGCCGGATAATATCGACCATGAGTATATTCTTGGAATTGCAAAACCTTATCTTGGCAACTTCATATCAAAAGCTTCCGATTGGACACCTTTAAAATACAATCCCAACTTTTTTGCAGGGTTTAATGCACCAGATATTGATGAAACGGATCCCTGGCAGTTCAAGAACTTTCTTATTACCGATAATGATTAAAACAGGATACACTCGATGATAGCTCAAGATTTAAAACAATTGGCTTTAGAGCATGGTACACCGTTATTTGTGGTCGATCATGAGGTTTTGCGTGCCAATTATCGTGAGTTCAAGCGGCATCTTCCGAGGGTTCAAGCCTATTTTGCGGTTAAAGCAAACTCCGCAAAAGAGATCGTTAAAACCTTCTATGATGCCGGCGCCAGCTTTGATGTTGCATCAATGCCTGAGTTTCTTGCGGTCTATGAAAATATTAAAAGCCTGACGCCTGAAGAGCAACAGGATTTTATCTGGGATAAAATCATCTATGCCAATCCGATAAAGCCAATACCCACGCTCAAGGAACTCGACCAGTATAAACCGCTGGTCACCTTTGATAATGAAGATGAAATAGCGAAAATCGCTACCTATGCACCGAATACCGGTCTTGTTTTACGCATAAAAGTGCCGAATACCGGAGCCATGGTAGAGCTCTCTTCCAAATTCGGTGCAGACCCTGGAGAGGCTGTTGATCTTATAGAAAAAGCGTTCAGAAGTGGATTGGTGGTTGAGGGTTTAAGCTTCCATGTCGGCAGTCAGTGCACAAATTTCCAGAATTATATTCAGGCCCTTAATCTGGCGGCCAATATTTTTAAGGAATCGTGGGAAAGAGGGTATACGCAGGTAAAAATCCTTGATATTGGCGGCGGTTTTCCCGCTCCCTATGACAAAAATGTGAGACCTTTTGCCGAGCTTGCCATCATGCTCAATTCCGAAATTGACCGGCTCTTTCCACCCGATATTGAAATCATAGCCGAACCGGGAAGATTTTTAGTGGCAACTGCCGCCTGGGTTGTGATGGAGATTATCGGTACAGCCTATCGTGACGGTAAAAGATGTTATTACGTCAATGACGGGGTTTATCATACCTTTTCAGGGATTATTTTTGATCACTGCGAATATCCTGTAAAATCCTTCAAAGAGGGCAATGAGAAAATGTGTGCAGTGTATGGCCCTACCTGTGACGCTCTCGACACTATCACTATGGCGAATCTTTTGCCCGAAGACCTTTCGATTGGGGATTTACTCTATAGTGAAAATATTGGAGCCTACAGTCACGCGTCATCGACTTACTTTAATGGCTTTCCGCCAGCAAAGGTTTTACATATCAACAGATAGGTTACGGTGATCATGATCATGTTTGAACCGGGAGACTTTTAACCAGGGAATCAGCGCCTTCGGAGCCAGACTCTGAAGGCGGTTCAAACGGTGCCGGAGCTTCAGCGATGCTTTTGCACATGAACCGGTCGATCTGGCATAAGAATAACGGAGTTTCATTGCCTGAAAAAATAACGTTTTATATCAAGGCAAAAGAATAGCGCACGAAATGACCGTTGTCCAGAGTCCGTTTTCACCCTCGGCAGACTGGGTGATATTGTAGGAATTTATAATTTTGTGACTCATTTTGTAGATACCTTCACGCTCGTCCCAGTCTTTGTTGGGATCAAACTCAATACCAAGGGTTGTTGCAAGCATTGTTGCCGCCAGATCTTCAGCATACTCACCCGACTGTTCGGCAGATTCTCCGTAAGGTTGATGTTCCGACAGATAACCATATTGCGTCTCATCTGCCGGGATGGCAACACCAACCGAAGCTGCAATCAGACGATTATATTCATTGGTAGAATTGCGAGCCATAACGGCAAAGGTGATCTGTCCGGGACGAAGAAGTTTTACCCCCTCCTCAACACTGATGCGTTTGCAGTGAGGTGGAAAAATACTGGATACGGTAACAAGATTACACCCCTCAATTTTAGCATCCCTCAACGCCAGCTCGAACGACGATAAGTACTCCTTATGCCTTCCAACCCCTTTGGTGAAAAAAACTTTTGATGGAACAAATGACAATATTAAGCCTCCAGATTAAGTTTTGGGACAATACTTCGAAAGATATTAAATAAGTATAAATAACCCCATGGTTTATTGTTAGGTGCTGATTTCAAAAACGATTTTCCCGATAACGTATACGCTGTTATTTTGAATGGGTATATATTTCTTACTTGTTTTAATATAATAAAATAAGGGTTATTTATATTTCCGGGATGTAATCCTTGTGAGTTGTAAGTGCAGATAAGTGTTCCCAGAATTAACATATACTTAACATATCCCCTTTCGTCGTTAACATGAGGAATTGGCAGGGTTGGCGCAAGCCAGAACGATGTGTGTGTAACATTCATTTGTATAATCAGTTGGCTTTGCTGAAAAACCGATTAATGAGAATGATGTCAAACGAAACGAACGAACGAGAAGGATGGCTCAGATGCCGAAGAGTGGTTAGAAGCCTGAAAAGTTAGTGAACGACAGATACCTGATACAGTGATCATTCCGAAAAGGTCGCTCTTGCAGCGGAGATGATGTTTTTTTTCATACTCATGAGCTGATGGAGTTCGATATTTCTGTTACATATTTGTAAACAACGAGAACATCAGACAACCTCTCGGTATATTATTCATGTTGTTCTTGATATCTCAACCGTAAACAATTTTTTGTTTATGCCCTTCGAACTCTAATCTCTCTGGGTTGCATTCCTCGCTACTTGTGGGGAAGAGACTTTATTTTCGGTTATGATAAAATAATGAGAGCCATCTGCTTGTCAGGTGGTTTTTTTTGTGCTATATTATTGGCATATGCCAATAACTGTGGCGCAACAGGGAATAAAAACAATGGTGAATCGATATGGCAAGACCCGTAAAATGCAGAAAAATAGGATGCAATCCGGAGTTTCGGCTTTTTGGACCTGCAGGAGTTCCGGCAGTCACGCTCGAAACAGTTGATCTTTCGTTCGATGAGTTTGAAGCGATCCGGCTTGCAGATTTCGAGGGGTTGTATCAGGATGCCGCGGCTCAACAGATGCATGTTTCCCGTCAGACGTTTGGCAATATTCTTGCATCGGCTCGCCATAAGGTGAGCCAGATGCTGGTTTCAGGAAAAAAGTTAACCGTAACAGGAGGAACTATCATGGTTACAAGTGAAGAAAGAGTGTTTAAATGTGCAACCTGCTCTCATCAATGGAGCGTGGCGCATGGGGTTGAGAGACCGGCGGTCTGCCCGTCATGTGGGAGTGTAAATATTCATCGACTCACATCCGACGGCAGTTTTGGCGGTGGACGCAATGGAGCTGGTAAATGTCGAGGTCTTCGTACCGGTCTGAATCGTGAGGGCACGGGTCAGGGAAGCGGTGAGGGAGAAGGCATGGGCCAGGGTTCAGGCGAGGGCGAGGCCCATGGTTCTGGTCGAGGATCAGGTCAGGGTCAGGGACAGGGTCAAGGACAGGGTCAAGGTAAGGGTCAAGGTAAGGGCCAAGGCCAGGGTCAGGGCCGGGGATTAGGCCAAAGATGCTGCGATTCTCCAGGGCACGTACATCGCCACGAGGGAGATCAATAAACCATCCGGGGAGTGGAGGGAGAACACTGGTGAAAGTTGTTTACCGTTAAACAGGTCAGGCGCTTCAGTTTCGGGCATGTGTAAGCATTTCGGCAGTGCACTCCATTCCCTGTTTTTTTATTAGGGAAACAGAGTGAGTGATGTTTCATGATACGTTGGTTGAGCTGCCGACGATGGTAAGGATGTTCACAGGAGTATTTTTGTGCAGTGTTGTAAAGATGTTTTGGATTTACATTTCATACCGTACCTTGTTTGAAAAGACAGTTTCTTCCCTCGTCAACGACAATAGAGCAAGTCCAATCTCCGCAGTTTTGCGAAAGTTGTTGCCTTGAGGTTTTGCTTCGTACAAGTAATTTTAACATTCAAGGTAACGTTGAATATGCCCAGGAAACAATCCGAGTCCGTTCCCGGCGCTTTAGAACCTGCCTACGCGGCAATTGTCAATCTGACAGAGAGTATTTGCCAACAGCACCTGAACAGCGATTATGCGGCGCTTGCCCGTCAGTTGGCTGCAACGCTTGCACGCAAACGACCTTCTCCCATCATGAGGGGAAAACCGGAAATTTGGGCATGCGGTATTCTCTATGCGCTTGGTACCGTCAATTTTCTGTTCGATAAAACGCAAACTCCGCACCTGCGGGTGGATGAGTTATGCGCAGTCTGTGGCGTCAGTAAAAGTACTGGAGAAAACAAGGCCAAACTGATTCGTGACCTGCTGAAAATGTATCCACTTGAGCCAAAGTGGTGTTTGCCATGCCATGTAGATGACAATCCAATGATCTGGATGTTGCAGGTCGATGGCATGATTGTCGATATTCGCCGGATGTCACGTGAATTTCAGGTCATTGCCTATGAAAAGGGATTGATTCCCTACATTCCGGCAGACCGATGAAAAAAGCATGGGCATCAGAAGGCGAGGCATTGCACAAGAGGCACGGTCGTGAATTCGCCATTCCTCTGGCACAGATTGCCTATCTTAAGTTCTGTCCAGCGTATATTCCTAACCCTGAAGAGTGGGAGTGCGATTACAAACGAAGGAGGAGACGATGAACTGCATGTATTGTAAAGGGAATATGGAAAGGGGGATTGCACCCTTTCATATCGATCGGAAAGGCTATCACATCACTTTAGACAGAATTCCGGCTTGGGTATGCAACCAGTGTGGCGAAGTCTATTTTGATGAACCCGAAGTTGAAGCCATTCAAGAAGTCTTGTTCACTCTGGATCAGAGGACTGAAAAGTTGGTGAAATCTGCTTGACATCCATTTTTGGCGTACAGATTATGTTGGAAGTTACCAAGGCTGAATACATGGCGGATCAGTTTCATTGCTATCAGGGTTCCGCTATAATCTTATGCTATAATTCGTGCATTAACGTCACTTGAACTGGATTGCAAAATGAATTTCACGATAGAGCAGGAACAAGAATCTGATGGGCGTTGGTTGGCGGAAGTTCCCGAGTTACCAGGAGTTCTCGCTTACGGTACGACATCGCTGGAAGCAATGTCCAAGGCGGAGGTTCTTGCCCTTCGCGTTATTGCCGAACGGCTTGAGCATAGCGAAAGCCGCCCCTTTGCCATATTCCGCGAAGAGCCAGGAATGTTAAATTAAACTTTATATTTCCCTTGGAGAAAGCTATGTATCAAAACAACTATACAGCCATAATCAAACAGGATAATGGCTGCTGGATAGGCTGGATAGAAGAAGTGCCTGGAGTCAATTGCCAGGAATACACAAAAGAAGATTTGTTAATAAGCCTTAAAATTACATTGGGTGAACTTCTTGAATTGAACAGGGAAGATGCTATTGGCTTTGCCGGTCAAAATTATCAAGAGGAACTTGTTTGTGTATGAAGCGACAAGAATTCCTCAAATACCTGCGGTCACAAGGGTGTGAATTTTCCAGAGAAGGGGGATGTCATTCGTGGTGGATAAATCCGGCATTAAATAAACGTTCATCTATTCCAAGACATAATGAGATAAACGATTTATTGATAAAGAAAATTTGTAAAGATCTTGGAGTTCCACCTGTATTCAAGACATAATCGCTTGATTCGGCCCGGATTGTAGTCGTTTTTCGTGAGCGATTCGTTGAGGCGCGTAATGCGCTCCCTGATGCTCTCACGTTCGCGGGCCAGTTGCGACTGAAAATTGGCCACCTCCCGGATGGTATTTTCGTTGAGCAGCTCCTTGAACCGATCCTCAAAGCGCGGCAGGTCGTCGGCCTGGACTATGAAGCGTTTGAAAAGCTTCGGAGCCCTGATGAATTTACGAAGGTTAGTAATGGCGGATACTTTATTGAATGGGAGTGTGGCGCTGATTTGTCCGCACACTATTGATGTGCGATAGGAGGTTGCCAGCTTGTTACTGTTGAGATAAAAAGTTGTCGTAATTCGCGTGTGACCCAATCCAAAACCAGACGACTCCATTTTCATCACGTTTACCAACAGCACGATAGCCTTTGCCGATTCGAACAGAGTAAATTGGAAGGCTGTTGTGAATTCGCTTGAAGCGTAAACCTGGATGCCATGGATCCAGCATAAATTGTCGGTATACCTCCCTCGCTTGTTGTTGGACACTTTGCGGCAACTCGTCAAATAACTTGCGAAATTTTGAAGTGATGCGTGATTTCAAAGTTTATCGGGATCAAGTACTTCACACTTGCCCGCACAAATCTCTTCATCAGCCTCTTCGGAAAGCATTGCCAAGGTATCCTGACTGGATGCAAAACTTTTATCCCAACGGAAATCATCATTAATTTCTTCAAGAATCAATGCCGCAATGGCATTTTGCTCATTATCGGACAATGTCTTGACTCGATTGACTGCTTGTTCAAGGAGTGTTGTCATAATGGTTTCTTCATTGTTAATGCACGTAATGCAACCTCGCCCAAACTGAGGTGATGTTGCCTGAAATGTATAGCTTTTTTAGAAAATTGTATAGTATGCTTTTTAGGATTCACTGGAAAACTATTGTCCAACCGGGCATTTTAGTCAGCAGCTTGCTGAGCAAATTGAGTAGTTGAATGGAGGAACGCGGTACAGGGATTATGCGTATGCGCGGGTGCCATGCTGAACCACGGACTTGATGAACCGCTGATCACGATAGCCGATAACGAGGTTGTGGTGGTATTGAGAGGCCCGGGGGAAGATATGAATCGAATACGGTTTCCGGAAAACATTACTGCTGGTCTCAGTCCTTCAGTTGCTGCAAAGTTAAATGAACGACAAAAGGTGATACTTGCCGAAATTGTTAAAAACGGCACTGTTTCTACCGGATGGATCACGAAAACCCTTGGTATTGTGAAAGATACCGCTGCCAGGGATATCAAGGAGCTTGTTGTCTATGGCTTGATTGTACCCAAGGGTCAAGGGCGAGGACGGCATTATGTCCTCAAAACATAATGTTCGATAATCGTCCGTTAATCGTCCGATAAATGTTTGATAATCGTCCGAAAATTGCCCATCCGGGTGCCATGGATCCTGCTTTACTTGTTGGTAAACCATTCTTTCGATTGCAGGTAGCTTTTTTACTCTTTTGATCCATAGAGTGGCATGTAAAAAACTTCAGCGTGTTTATGGACCGCAGCAGCCAATTGCGGGATTTCCTGTACAGGTTGTCGATGCGATTTTTGAAGGGGGTAAAACTCAAAGCAAAGAGACTTGCCTGAAGCGGATTGAGTGAGGTTATTGATGTGTGTTTTGATGATATGATATGAAATGCTCCTGCTCCGTAAAAAGATCTTTTGCCGCACAAGATGAGGCGTTTTATTCGTTTATTTCACTAAATTCGGCAGACAGTTGTGAATTTTTTACAAAGTTGTTATGAGCCTTCCGTTAGCGGATTCTATTGTTGCAACATACGAGAAGCAAAAGTCTGAGGCCCGAATACAGGCGGTTGAACAGTATTTGACCGATAATGTCTTGGGTGATGATTTTATCTGTTCACACTATAATTCGTGCAAATCATCGCACGCTGATACATTTTACGAGGGGCAACTTCACCACGTAGGGAAATATTACGGCGTTTCATTCGATGGGAGGCCATTACGTGTCGTTGTCGTTGGGCAAGAATATGGGCATCCTCCAGCCCGTGTTGATTGTCAGGCGCGATCTCAAATGTTCAAGTATTCTGCTCTTGACTGCCGGTTTGCTGCTGGACAAGGTTATAAGGGCCGGAATCCTCACATGAAAGGCACAACAAGCGTTCTTCGGTTGATTTTCGGCATTCCACTCGGTACCGATCACCATTCTGAATTTCTGTCGATTGAAGGCAAGCGCGTTCATATTTTCGATGCTATTCTCAATCACGCATTTAGTCGTTGACCAATTCTACGCAAATTCCGGCTTTCGTCCTTACGGATTTTATTGAATCCACTTTTGGTTTATGTCCGGATTATGTCCGGATAGGCAAATTTCGCAACCACTCATATTATCTCTACTGCTTGGTAACTATCATTTTTGCATACTTTTAGTCATATTGGAACAGGTTGCTACCAGCAAATAACCTGCGCCAAAATATGTCCGGATAATGTCCGGATCAGATTTCCATCTCGGTTCGACGATAGGACGTTGCAGGACCAGCTCCAATTGGATCGAGTAATCCGGCATCCACTAAATTTCGAAGATCCCGACGGGCTTGTCGGTCACTGATGCCGCTACCTGCTCGTTCAACGTACTCGTCCAGGCGGATTGATTCATTGATGCCCAGACCATTGAGCAGCGTTTGTTGTCGGTCGTTGAGTTTTATTGGACTTTGTTTTTGCCCGGCCCCGAAAAATGTCAGATGGACTCCAGATGATTTGCTCTGCCACACCGGGGGGCGCATCTTCATCTCGCGGCATTCCTGGACAATTTTGAATGTACCGCGTCCTACCCGTTCCATTAACTCATGCAGATAGAAGACATGGCTGATATCCGGGTTGACAAGAATTGACTCATGGGTAGCAGCCCGGAGTTTTTCCGGAGTCAGCCCCATTGAAAGGTGCCCTGAATTCCAGATTTCAATTCGTTCCGGGTAAATACTAATCGAAATTCCGCCGGAGAATGCAGCATAGTCGCGATGGACCAACGCGTTTACCAACCCTTCGCGCAATGAGTTGAATGGGTAGTGTGGTCGAGATTCTCGTGCCAGTTGTCCCGGCTTGAATTCGGCAGCAATCGCAACATGCCGTTTGAGAAAGTTCATCGCTTCTTCCAGGAGGTAGAATGCTGGCCCCTCGTACACCTGTTCATCAATAAAATTATCTCCGCGATCCGTCTCATAGCGAACCGCCCGCAGTCGCGTCTGCGGATGGCGCAGTGCAACACGCTTGCCAAACAACACATCTGCAGCATTGGTCAATTGACCGAACCGGGCCAAGGCCAGGTCTGCAAGTACGGTATCAGGGTTGTGAGCCTCTTCAAATTGATACCCTCGGCGATCCTGTGCCCTGCGTACCGTCTCATCCAGCAGTTTATGATCAAGATCGTCAATGGTAAGTCCGACAGCAACACGACGTTCCCAGCGCTCGGTTTCGCGGGACTGTTGAACCACCATATCGCGCATTGTCGCGGCGTCGGCCGCCTGGATACTTTTCCCTTTCTTGATGTAAACTGCTCCGTCGAAAACATAGGGGCGGTCAGAGCCTTCCGGTACATCTACAGAAATGACCTTGCCTCCCTGAACATCATCCAGAGTAACGGTGAACAATACCTGAGGGGTAACATGTTTATGCAGGAAGATACGGAGTGCTTCAGTATCTTTTTCGCCTGGTTCGCCGAGTACCTGGCCATGATCATCGACACCGATCAGAACGCTACCACCTTTGGTGTTGAGCAGCGCACACATGGCACGGCCAATCAACTCTTCTGCCTGGGATGATGCAATAAACTCAATGCGATCGGATTTGCCTTTTCCCATGAGTTCTTCGGTCAGATTTCTAACATTCATTTACTGTCCCTCCTTTCTATTTCTCGGCGGATTGCATCGGGATTGCTAAAATGATTTTGTATGAAATCCTCCACATCTCTGTATCGGCCAAATTGTGCGCTGGCAAAAAGCTTTGCATCATCATTCGAAGAGAATTTTTGTACCCAGTTGCCGGTACGATCTTGATAAGTTTTGAGATCACGTCGAATCGCCGCATCATACATGTCGATCACCCGAAAATCATCAATAATTGTTTGCTCCCGCTGCTTGAGTTTTTTCTTTTCCTCTTTGGTGTCGAATCCAAGTTTAGCAAACATCTCCTCGCGCTCCTTGGCATTTTTGCAACCGAGCTTCATGAATAACGATCGGGCGAAGGGAATGTGATGATGCGCCAGAATCCAGCGTGGTTTGCCCAGTTCGATGGCCTTCAGCAATTCCTGATGCGTAAATCCAAGCCCGTCTGGCAACACGCCGCTGCCATATTGGGGCGTAATGATACAGAGAAAGAGATCACAACGCTCGACCGCAGCCAAACAACTATCCAGTGCAGTCTGATGAGGATACACCGTGACTGTGCCTTTATGTGAACACCACACTTCATATCCAAATCCACTGAGCATTGCATAAATCTGCTCAAGCAGCTCCTCAATTCCGTACACGGTCGAGGAGACCATGATGGAGAGGTAGCTTGGTGATGTATTCTCTTTTTTCATTAACAGTCTGAAATATTTTCAGTCGTTAAGATCGGCCCATTCTCTCGATTGTCCAATCGATGATTTATTTATCTTTGCTCGCTTTTCGAAAGCATCCGCTGGTTATGGTTTATGACATTCTGAATTGCGGCCTTCATGAATATCCTTTTTTCTGCAAGATCATCAAAATCTCCCCAGCGCCTCAACCAGCCACTCAAACCCGATCTTCTCCTGCTCCAGCCGGATGTGACTGCCCAGTTCATCCCGCCCCAACTGATCGTATAGCATACTCTCATCAGCGGTCAGTCGCATGAGTGCACCGGTTTCGGGAGATGGTTCAACGCCCCAGAGCGGTTGATGCTCCATCAGTGTTTCGCTGTCCATCAGAAGGGAGGCCGCCTGCGGAAAGAACCCGCGCAACTGGTTGAGGATGGCGAAGCCGTGGGTGTCGATATCTCCCCAGTAGTGGATAACGCGGTTACGCATCCATTCAACTGACGCCAGATTCTCGAAACCATATCCGGCTCCGAAAATTACCATTGCCTCGGGAACCTCGGGGAAGGCGAGAAAGTTGATTTCGTTTTCGGTGATGAATACCGTTGTAACGGGTATTTTCAGCCGGGCAAAGGTCTCCTGCGTCAGGGTGATATCCTGGTCGGTTTCGGTACGAAGAAGCGCCAGTGTCGGGTCGAGGATGCGGAATCGTACCCGCAGGGGTTTATCCTGAAAGCCGTAACGGCGGCAGAACCCGCTGGCTCCGGTGGCTGTTGCGTCAATCTCCTCCGTCGGAAGAACAAGGTCGAAGAGCTCCCCGAGTACACCCCGGTGCCCTTCGATAAATTTGCTGTGTACACCGGGGAGGTCGATCTGGCGCAGATAGATGCCGGGCCGGGGATGCTTGAGACGCCAGGCGAGAATGGAGAGGATGCGGGGCCACTCTTCGGCCAGTTCAAGGGCTCGGAGGGGGCGTTTTGCCAGCCAGGGGAGAAGCGCGGGCTGCCAGTCGCGGGTGAGTGTGAGCATGGCGGCGAACTGCCGTGCTTCCTGCCGTTTGCCAATCCAGACGAGGGCCTCGTCGAGTGCATCGATCCAGATTTCTGCAGGAAGTTCATTGGTTCCCAGAATGCGGTGGTTGACCGTGCGCCACACAATCCGGTACGGTTTGGCTGCGCTGGTGAGTCGGGCAAGCCAGTCGCGCACTTCGGCAAATGAGTTGCTTAACTCTCTGGAGTCGGGCCCTTTCAGCGTCAGGCGACGGGGAAAAACCGATTCACCGCCAATCAGGGAGGAGAGGATGAGGCCCCGATCCCAGAGCTTTTGCACCTGGGCCTTGAGTTCGGCGGGGGTTGTCCAGTTCATTCCACCGACCTCTCTTTTTCGGCGCGATACTCTTCGATGGTGAGGTTGCGCAACACCGAGCAGCGCCCCTCCTGATTGTGTACAAAGCCGACACTGGAGACGAAGGGCTCAATGATGTGGATTTTCTGCAAGGGGGTGACGATGAGCAGTTGCAGGTTGAGCTGGGCAAAGAGTTGCAGTCCGTACTGGGCCGATTCGTCGGAGCCGCGTCCGAAGGCTTCGTCGATGACTACGAAGCGGAAGGAGCGTGAGCGCACGGCGCCCCATTCGAGGCCGAACTGGTAGGCAAGGCTGGCGGCAAGGACGGTGTAGGCGAGCTTCTCCTTCTGTCCTCCCGATTTTCCCCCTGAATCGGCGTAGTGCTCATGTTCGCTGTCATCTTCGCGCCACCGTTCGCTGGCGGCAAAGACAAACCAGTTGCGCACGTCGGTCACTTTGGCTGTCCAGCGCCGGTCGAGGTCGGCATAGGCTTCACGGCCACGGAAGCGGTCGATGATGCGGCGCACCTGGAGGAATTTGGCTTCCGAATATTGCGCATCATCGGAGCCGGTCAGCGTTCCTTCGGTGCAGGCTCGCAGCTCCGACTGAAAGTCACGAATGTCGGCATCGAGGTTCAGTTGTGCTTCGAGGGTGATGTATCGTCCCGGATTGAAGTCGATTTGCGTGAGCGATTCATTGAGGCGGGTAATGCGCTCCTTGATGGTTTCGCGTTCGCGGGCCAGTTGCGACTGAAAATTGGCAACCTCACGGATGGTATTTTCGTTGAGCAGATCTTTGAACCGTCCCTCAAAGCGCGGCAGATCGTCAGCCTGGAGCTGCTGAAACATCGAACGATATTCCGCTCCGGCGGCTATGTTGACATCCACCTCGCGGGTCTCAAGCTTCCACTCCTCCTTGTATTCGGTCATCGCCCTGATGATCTTTTCGCCCAATCGGGAGAGCTTCCTGTCTTCGCTGTCAATCTTTGCCTGGAGCCAGTCGCGCATCTCCCGCTCGCGATTGTCGCACGATTCAACCGTCAGTGACTGGTCGCCGAAAGCCTCCTGGCGCATGAGCTGGAGCAGGGGGAAACGTGCGGCAGCTTCGCCCCCCGCTTCATCGAGCAGCGCTGCAGTCTGTTGCTGCAATTCGGTGATGACGCTGATTTTCTGCTCTATTTTTGAGCGTTTATCCTTTTTGTCGTCAAGCTGCTGCTCCGTCTCATGCAGCTTTTGTTCCACTGCGGCAAGTTGCTCGGTCAGGGTTTGCAGGATATTGGAGGTCGCTTCAAGGTCGCGTTTTTCCTTCTCCAGTCGGGCGATGGCAACGGCGAGTGGCTGCCAGTCGAGATCGCTGAAATCAGGATATTCGCCGAGCCTCGAGAGGATGGTCAGCCGCTCCTTGAGCGTTTTCTGCTCCTGCTGCAAGGTGCTGATGCGTCCAGCAAGTTTGGTCAGCTCGTTTTGCTGCTGCTTGCCCTTCTCTTCGAGGACGGCAATTTTGGCGGCATTGCTCCACCCAAGCACGTAGCGGCTGCGATCGTCAAGTCGGTGGCGGTCATCCTTTTCGTGCCGTTCACCGGGTGACTTGATCTGGCCTGCCTGGGTGATCGCTTTTTTCTCCCTCCGAAACTCCTCCTGACTCATGCAGCAGACCAGATCGAAACGATGGGCTACCTCCCGTTCGAGCCAGTCGAAATAAGGAGAATCGCCTTTGATGGCAAGCTTTCTGCAGAGTGAGGCTGGATGATCGGGCAACGCTTCGCTTCGAGAGAGTGGACGCACCCGAAAATAGACCAGTCTTCCTTTCAGATTGGTGCGTTCTACCCATTCGGCCACCTTCGGGTAGTGATGGTCGGGCACCAGCAGTGAGAGGCCGAAGTTGCGGAGCACCCGCTCAATGGCTCCTTCCCAGAGCTGCTCTCCCTCCTGAACCTGAAGCAACTCGCCGGCAAAGGGCATCTCAACCTCCGCGAGATTCAGCGCCTTGCAGAGCGAACGGCGCATGGCAATCTGTTTTTCATCAATATTGCTCATGCGCTCTTTCAGGCTCTTGATCTCCGCACTCAACTGCTCATGCTCCTGACGCCCCTGGGTAAAGAGAACTCCCGCCTCATTGAGATCGTTTTGCACCCGCACTTCAGCTTCGGCAGTTGCTTCGTGCATGGCTGCATGGCCGGCACGCTGCTGATAAAACTCCTCGGCGCTCGTTGCCGGATGCTCCCCAAGTTGGCTGGCAAGTTTTCCATATCGGGTTGCCTTCTGGTTGCGCCGTTCAAGCTCCTGCTGATGCTGCCGAATCTCAGCGGCGATACTCTCGATCCGGTCGCCTCCATTTTCAGCGATGGTTCGGCGCAGCTCACGGTCACGTCCCTGCAGGGTGCGCCGCTCCTCGTCGAGACGCTCGATGGTGATCTGGTGACGGCTTAGCTCCTCATGCAGCGAGGCATGGCGTTTTTCGAGCAGTTCGAGTTTGAGGGAGGCGAACCAGGGGCGAAGGCTGTCGCGCGATGCCCGCAGCTCTTCGGCTCGCTCGGCCATGGTGTGGTGCGTATCGCAATCTGCCACCAGAGGGCCAAGCATCTCTATCTGCCGCTTTGCCTTGAGGACAGCTTCGTGCGCCCGGTTGAGATCTTCGAAATGCTGGATAAGGGCCGCAATGCGCGGCTCAACCGTGAAGGGCTCAAGCATGTGGAGACGGACGAAATCGGTGAGGTTCCCCACCGACTTGAGCGAGACGGTTTGATGAAACAGCTCGAGGGCCTGTTCATTTTCAATCCCAAAGCGTCGCCGGAACCATGCGCCGTAGGGTGGAAAGCTTTCAAACAGCTCAACTCCCGCTCCACGCAGCCGCTTGCGCAGGGTTGAAATTTCGGTGCCGAAGGCTGAAAAGTCGGCGGCGATGGAAAGATCACGTTCACATGCGGCATAGAGACGCGCTGGCTGTGCGGCATCCTTCATCCAGAAAATTTGGGCGAGGGTGACGGTCTTGTCGTAGCCTTCGTTATGAAAGACACCGAGAATGACTGAATAGCCGTTGAGTTCGCGCAGGGCGACCGGCTTGGCGCCACCTCCGAGGTTCTCCTGCCGCTCCGACTTGAAGTAGCCGAGCACGTAGGAGCGCAGGGTGCGTTCACGGTTGTCGGCGCCTGCTGCCTTGTTGTAGGCAATGCGCTGGCTTGGCACCAGGAGGGTGGTCACGGCATCGACCAGTGTTGACTTTCCGGAGCCGATATCTCCCGTGAGGAGGGCGTTTTTCCCGCCAAGTTTGAGCGTCCAGACCCTGCCATCGAAGGTGCCCCAGTTGAATATCTCAAGCCGTTGCAGGCGAAAACCGGCCAGACGGTCATCGGCAACAAATCCCATTTCAAGCGCCTCACTCATCGGTTCCCTCCATCGGTTTTACCGGTCACTGCAAGGTATTCGTCAAGTTGTTTATCTTTTTTGCTGGCTCTTTCACATCGTTTCGATTGAGCATTGGTGTTCATAAGAAGTTTACCATAAAATTTGACACACTCGACCGTGGCACTTTCGCATGACTGGGCAGCATCAATGCTTGAGTGTTCTGTAAAAATTTTCATGGGAGCCCAAAAGAAGCAGGAGACGGCTTACAGCGTCATACTCGTAGGCGAGCAGGGTAAGTTGACCGTTACACTTGAATTTATAGACAAAAACAGCAGCCAGATCGCCCTTTTTTGGTTCACCCACAGTTGGATCTTTGATAATTTCAGTAATGGCATCATCAACATCTGCCTTTTCATTGGGGTGCAGCCGCTTGTATGCTCGCCTGAAAAGAGTGCTTTGATGAACCTGAATGTCGTTATTCATCAAGAACGATGCCCTTCCGGGACGAATGGTGTTGAGAGCGACTCACCCTCTGCCCTTGCAACCAGAAGATCCCGAATAAAATCGATTGGTAAATCTGGATTGTCGAGAGCCGCCCGTCCGATCATCGCCCAAAACTCAATCTGCCCGGCAATGGTGCGATGCTCAGCCTTGGCCTGTGCTCTTGCTTGTCCGTACAAGGTATCATCTATTCGTACTGGCATTCCCATAATTATTTCTCCCCGATAGTTTTGCTACAAATGTAGCGAAAGGCGACAGATTAAACAAATACCGCCATCACCGGTACCGAAGAGTCTCAAGGAAATGCCAAACGGCGGGAATGACAACCAATCAGCGCCAGGCTAACCCTCAATATTTCGACGAAGATCTGTAAAAACTTTATATACCTGGAGAAGAAAATTCCCGTTTGACACTCGGAATGTTACAAAAATTAAATGTTAAACCCCATTGTATTCAGTGGTTACAGGTCAAATCTGGAATTGCTGGTTCAAAAACAGATCCCGCCTTATTACTTGGTGGCGGTTTCGGCGTGTAACCGGATACCTAATGCCCGAATTACTTTAATAACAGTTGCAAATTCAGGATTCCCTCCCAGAGAAAGCGCCTTGTATAAACTTTCGCGACCAAGGCCTGTTTCACGAGCAATTTGAGACATCCCTCTTGCTTTAGCGATTGTCCCCAAGGCTTGAACAACAAGCGCGGGCTCACCCTCTTCAAGTGCGGCTTCAAGATATGCTGCCATCTCCTCCTCAGTGGCAAGATATTCCGCAGCATCATAGGATCGTGTTTTTGTTTTCATGGTATCTCATCTGTTTCAAGATTTGCAAGAAGTAATCTGGCTTTCTGAATATCGCGTGTCTGTGTACTTTTATCGCCACCTGCTAAGAGCAAAACGAGTTCACGCCCGCGCCAGGTATAGTAAAGCCGATAACCTGGGCCATAATCGATTCTGAGTTCTGAAACGGAGCCTCCTACAGGTTTGGTGTCTCCGGTTAAACCCAACCCGAGCCTGTCGATTCGAACAAGGATACGAGCTTTGGCCGTACGATCCTGAAGTGCCGACAGCCATTTTGAAAAAACGTCTGTTTGTTGTACTTCTATCATATTCAGAATCTAATAAACGTATCCCAAAGAATACAGTTTTTCTGAAGTTTATCGTATGAGATGTATGAACTCATGTAAAATAATGCTTATCAATCGTCACACCAGACGGTCATCGGCAACAAATCCCATTTCAAGCGACTCACTCATCATCTTTCTCCATTCCTTTTACCGGTCGCTGCAGGTATTCGTCAAGCCGTTTATCAAAATCAGCCAGCCACTGGGCGTCGATAAAGGCTTTGATAATCCGGCGCACCTCTATCATCTGCCGCTCTCCCCGCAACCGGCGGATAAAACCAAGATCGGCGATTTTATTCAGCGTGGCATCAACCTGGTCAATCAGCTTGACCTCATTGCTGGCGGGGGGGAGAAAAATCCGGATCAGCTCAACCACCTCATCCCGCGAAAGAATCAGGCGTGTGTCGCCAGCGCCCGCATCAAATTCGGCCAGTTTTTTGCGCAGCAGCGCCAGGAGCAGGCTGACCGGGTAGGAGAGCTGGCGGCGTGCCATGAGGCGGGGAGCGCTGTTCGTCCCCTCCGGGTCTCCCTCGGAATTCGATCGCAAAAAAGCGTATCCTTCAGCTTCATCGAGGATTAACTCCAGGCCAAGTACCGCCACGTAATCGCGAACGGCAGCCATCAGGTTGAGTAAAGAGCCCCATAGTGCAGGACTATCCTCCTGGTAGATCACCCCTTTTAACAGGGGAACCACGATTGACGCAAGCTCCTGACCATGAAAAGGGGCTGCGCTGTTTTCACTCTCTGTATGGTTCATTATCCGTTTCTTAATAAAATAATACGCGGCAAGGTGGCCTTACGGGTTATGCCTGTCGAGCTTTGCCATTGTACTTGCTCCTCAACCCCTTCATCTACAGTCGTCCGTGGCCACTCTCCGGCAAGTTGCAGATAGGCCACCAGCTCGGCCAGTCCGTTATGCAGCGGGTGACGCTCAACCACCTCTCCAAGGGTGACCTGGCTGCGCATCTGCAGTTCCAGACGGATATTGCGCAACAGCTCAGCCCGGTCGACCACCACCTGGGCGTAAAGCACGGCGGTATCAATCTCTGCATCACCTTCATCCAGAGCGACTCCTGCGATCAAAGGCTTGAAAGGGGTGCGATAGAGCGTTCTTTCGAGAGGCAGTTCGATCGCCGCAGAGGAGCCGTCAAGAGGCATAAACGCACCTGAAGGGATGAGATCTTCACGCACATCAAGAGCCTGGGTTTCGATGTTGTGCAGGATATCCATGATGCGCCGATTCTCAAGCCACGCCTTGTCATCAAGAAAGCGGCGCAACTGCTCGGAGAGGCGGGCCACCGTGCGCTGGGTATGCTCTCCGGCCTCCAGCCAGTCGTAGTGAACACGCCGCAGACGGTTGTCGGGGCGCATGGAGACAATCGGGGGCAAGGCCAGTACCTCCTCCAGCAGCAGGCTCAGCTCCTCCTGGCGCGACTGCGACATGAGAAAGTCCCAGAATGCGCGAAAACTTTTCCCCTGATCCGAATCGGCAATGGCGTCACGCTCACCCATGATTTGCTCCAGCAACGCACCCTTGGCACCCTCCCAGAGGGCAATGCGCTCACGAACCCGGCGGTCGAGGGTGCGAAAGTTATGCTCCACCTCGCGAAAATCGGTCAGCAACTCACGGGCCAGTTGCAGAAACTGCTGAAAGCGATCCTTCAGGCCGGTATCATCAAGCAGCGATATCTCTCCGGCACGGATGCGCTCAATTTCGGCATCAATATCGTCCCGCCGCTTTTGCAGCTCCGCAATCCGCACTTCAGGATCAGCCTGGCTCCCCGTGCTCATCTGCCGCAGAAGTTCAAACAGGGTAAGCAGCCGCGACTCCGTCCCCACAAATGCCCGCTCCGTCAACCCCTCCAGCCAGGCCAGCGCCTTTTCGGTTGAGGCCGTCAGATCAAAGTGAGGCTCATCCGTTCCGTCCGGATAGAATTTGCGCAGCCACCCCTTGTCGTTATCGGCCCAATCGTTCAGGTAATTTTGAGCCGTTCCCGGAAGTGCGTCGGCGCCGAGCTGCTGGCGCAAGGCGAACAGCTCATCCTCCAGCGCCTCAACCAGATCGGCCTGCGAGAGAATCCGCACATTGGGCACAATAAAGACCCGGTGCAGAAACCCGGCCACCAACGGCACATGTTGGGCGCACAAAAGACGCCATGCCGGATGGTTCTGACGGAGAAGGTTCAGGGTGGAGTAGTCGAGAGCCAAAAGTGCAGCATTGATTTTAAAGGAAAAAGCACCGCCGGATGCGGGCTGGATTTGCGGGTGAAGTTAAAGCTTTTTCTGCGGTTTTCTCTGGATTTTGATGCGATATGAAAGGGCAGCCTACTTGAGCAACAGCCAGCGATAGAGCGGTATGACTGTAATGGCTATTCCGTGATGCTCAAACTCTTCCGCTCCGTTGAGTGTGATAATCAGGCCACTGCGCAAACCGAACCTGTTACAGCACTCCGTCAGGCCGCGAAGCTCCCGGTGGCGCGTTTTTGCATCGCTGAGAGTGGCCGAAACCTGAATCGCCTCCGTTACATCGAAACCCGTTTTGACAATGAAGTCACATTCTGATTTGTCCTTGAAAAAGTAGATCTCCTTTTCCCGCCGCTTGAGTTCCAGAAAAACAGCCTGCTCCAATGCTTTGCCGGTATCGTCCGAAAATTTAAAGTCAAGAGCATTCAAGAGGCCAGTGTCGATCACATAGACCTTCCTCTCTCCAAGTTCCCGATCAACAAGTGAACTGGAATATTTCCTCAGAATTTGCGCAAGGTATATATTTACGGCTGCTTCGAGGTAGTCGTACAACAGGTTCTTGCTGATCTTGAATCCTGACGACTTCAATTCGTTATAGATATTGTTGACCGAAAACTGCTTTGTTGCCGATGAGATGATCCGCTTCAGAAAGAATTTCAGTGCAGGAAGGTTTTTGATTTCGTACCGCTCAACCAGGTCACGGTAGATCATAACATTGAAATATTCCTGCAACACCCGGTTACGCAACGTATCATCATACCCGATCACCTCTGGAAATCCACCATGCTTGAGATAGTTCTCAAGATGATGATTGATGAGTGCGATGGAGTGAGTGCTGTTCAGCTCTGGCGTAACACCCTTGAAGGTCAGGTACTCACTGAAGGAGAGGGGAAAGACCTCATAACTGATGGTTCTCCCGCGCAGGCTGGTGGCGATATCGCTGCTCAGGAATCGGGCGTTTGAGCCGGTAATAAAGATGTTTTTCGTGCCACGGTCATAGATGCGCCGCACAAATTTGTCCCACCCCGCAATATTCTGGATTTCATCAAAGAAAAAAGAGCACTCATCAAGGAGCATCTCTGGATAGAGTTCCTGCCATGCCTGCAAAATGAGATCCAGCTCTTCTGTTTTCAAATCAAGCCGCTCATCTTCAAAGTTGACATAGAGGATTGAGGTTATCGGCACTCCCTTGTGCAGGAGGTCACTGATGACGTTGAACAGCAAAGAGGTTTTGCCGCTACGCCGCACTCCCACAAGGGTAATGATCTTGCCCGTATCCAGAGGCACCTGCAGCGAACGCCGTTTCATGGCTGGCAACGCCGTGACGTGGAAGTCTCTGATGATCTGTTTTATGGTTTCTTTCTTCATGATAGGGATAATATACGAGATTTCTTCCTTGCAGAAAGGAAGAAATTGGGAATTGAGTGGAGGGTGCTCTTCAGCGGTTCATAACGCTATAAGGGATATAATACTTGACATAATGATCTACTCATAATGAGCTCAATAATTGAAATATTGTGCCTCTAAAAAAAAATAGTATAAATTGCTTGCAAGAACCTTTTGAGAGTCGTTGGTATCATGAGACACTTAAGATTGAACAGTGAATTACCATGCCGCGCGTAGCCTTTTTCTTTGGTATTTCGATCTACATGTACATGGATGATCATGAAAAGCCTCATTGCCACGCAATGTATGGCGATTATGCCGGATCGTTCAGTCTGGAGAGTGGCGACTTGAGCGCTGGCCAGATGCCGACCGCACAACTGCGCAAAATAAAAAACTTTATTTTAAGTAATAAAGAGGATTTAATGATAAAGTGGAATGAACTCACTACTTAAAACACCATGGGTGCAGGTTGTGGAAGTGATACCACTTTCAGGCCTGAGATTGAAAGTCAGACTCACGAATGGTCAGGAGCTAACCCTGAATCTCGAACCATTGATAGAGAGTCGCGATGCCTACTGGCGCCTGCGTCAGGAGAGGTATTTTCGTCAAGTCAGTATCGATCCAATTGGCGGTATCTGCTGGCCCGAAGGTGAGGATCTTGCTCCTGATGGGCTGGAACGATACGTATGCCAATAAGCGCTGCCCCCTTGTCGTTATTCATCAAGAACGATTACCTTCCGGGACAAATTGCGTTGAGTGCGATTTTCCTTCTGCCCGCTGCGCAAGTTCACCCCCAAATGCCGCTCAGGCGCTTCTGGTGTCAGGCCTGTAATGCTGCTCCCGTCGGTCTGAACCCTGTAGCACAAGCTTCCATAGTGGTCTCCACAAGGTTGAGATCCTTGATTTGCAAGGTTCTGGAGGGGGAGTGGCAGACCAGTTCGTAGTCGTGGGTGCCGATAATGACGGTGATCCCTTTCTGGTGGATTCTTTTCAGGTATTCGAGGATTTCGAGTGAGGTGTCGGGGTCGAGGTTACCGGTTGGTTCATCGGCAAGGATGACGAGGGGCTCGCGTACCAGTGCACGGGCGATGGATATTCTCTGTTGCTCTCCTCCCGACATGCGGAGGGGCATCAGTTTGGCTGCATGTTCAAGGCCGACGCTTTCGAGCGCATGCATTACCTTTCCTGCAATGAGCTTTTCCCTGGTGCCGGTCACTTTCAGCACAAATGCGAGATTGTCATAGACATTGCGGTCTTCGAGGAGGCGGAAGTCCTGGAAAATAATGCCGAGTTTACGGCGCAGAAGCGGTATCTGCCGTTTTTTAATGGTGCGTGAACTGTATCCGGCAATGCGTATCTCTCCCTTTTTCGGGCGCACATCCATGTAGAGCGATTTGAGGAGCGTTGACTTTCCGCTGCCGCTTTTGCCGACAATATAGAGCAGCTCTCCGGATTCAATGTTCAGGTTGAGGTTTTTGAAAACCGGTTTTTTATCGAGTTCAAGGTCAACGTTTATGAATGAGATCATAATGGGAGTTCTGTTGGTTTTTTTCTGTTTCGGGCGATGGTAATGGCAAGCAGCGTTGCCTCGTAACAACTTCTTTCGGATGCGATGCCTTTTCCGGCAATGGCAAAACCGGTGCCGTGGTCGGGCGAAGTACGCACAATCGGCAAGCCAAGGGTGACGTTTACCCCGGTGTCGAAGGCGAGCACCTTGAAGGGGAGCAGCCCCTGGTCGTGATACATCGCCACGACAATATCGTAATTTTGGTACATTTTTGAGCCGAAAAAGCCGTCGGCAGGGAAGGGTCCCTCCACCAGGAGGCGGTCTGAAAGTCTTTCGATGCAGGGGCGGATAATCTCCTGCTCTTCGCAGCCCATCACTCCGCCGTCGGATGCGTGGGGATTGAGGCCGAGCAGGGCAATGCGGGGCGTGGTAATTGCAAAATCGGTTTTAAGCGATGTCGTCAGCGCAGAAAGAAAGGCATCAAGATCCATCTTCCGGATCAGAGCGGGAACTTGCTCAAGGGGCTCATGAATAGTGGCGAGGGCGACCCTGAGTTCAGTGACCGGGTCATAGAACATCATGGTAGGGGAGGGAACTCCGAACATCTTGCCCAAAAATCCGGTGTGCCCTTTTTCGTCAGAGCCTGCCATTGCAATGGACTCCTTGTTGATTGGAGCGGTGACGAGGGCGTCGCACACTCCTTCGCGGCAGAGTTCAGCCGCCGCATGGAGTGACTCCAGGGCGAGCTTTCCCGCCTCAGCCGACAAGGTGCCGGGGGTGATATTCTCCGGTTCAGCAATGCTCAGCACAGGAAGAGCTCCATGCCGTACCGGAGCTGTCGCGCTTTCGATCAGCTCCAGCTCCACCGGCAGGTCGAGTGCATTCCGGTAATATTCCATTACACGATACGAGCCAGCGACGAGAAAGGAGTGGCCGGAGCCTTCCAGTTTCAGAAAACTTTTCAGGATGATTTCCGGCCCGATGCCGTGAGGGTCACCGATTGACCAGACAATGCGCATCGTTCAGAGTCGTTTGTATGCGTTGGCGATCTTGTCATCCTTCTTTACCCCTTTCAGCGCCAGCCAGAGAAGCAGCGGTTCCGGCAGAAGGATGTATAATCCCGCTTCAGGCTTGTGGGTGAACGTAAAGGAGGTGCAAAAATACTGGTTCAGGAAATGTGCTGCGGCAAGCCCCGAAAACAGGTCGCCGAGGAAGAGGAGCATACCAAGGAAGATAAGTTTTTTCTGAAGCTCTCTTTTTTTATAGAGAAAGATCGCTGCAAGAGAGACGAGAGCGGTCAGTGGAGAGAAAATTCCTGCGGCATAGCTGCTGGTGACTTGCATGATTCCCGCTTCGGAGAAAGGGGTGAAATCAGTGATAACATAAAGTGTCGGGGTGGTGAAGCTCCAGAAGGGGAACATCATGCTTGCTCCGGCGAGCAGAGCAACAAGAAAAAGATAGAGGGTCTGAATTCTGGCTACCATGGCGTCATGAGGTTAAGGGTCATTGAAACAGGTACGGTCAATATACATAATCAGGGGAAAAGAGTTTTGAAGGCTTTATGAAAATATATCTGAGGGTGTTGGAACGTAAAAAAACCACCCCGCAGCAGATGATGGGGTGGTTTTCAAGAGAGGTTTTTCAGAGAGATGACCTACATGAAGGTGTGATAGGTCTGTCCGGCAAAAACGATCAGAAACCTGAGCACAAGCCCACCGATGAGCACCAGTACAGGGGCAATCGGAGGAAGGTGGAGGTGGAATCCTGCATTTTCAAGGAATTCAATCAAGAGGGGAAGGAGCAGGCCCGCAGCAATGAAAACTCCCCAGAACCAGTACATATAAGACATGCCTGCCATCATATGGTCGCCGACGATAAGGTGCATCATGGCGCCGTGTGTGTTTGCCGTTCCGGTGATGCCGCCAAGGACGAACAGACCAACGATGACCAGCTCTATCCAGATGGCATTGGCGTCTATTCGGCTGTAAATGTGTTTCTCGTCTTTTGGCGCGAACAACAACAGGAGGGCTGATGCGCTCGAAATACCTGAAACCAGAAAGAGCATGCCGAGGATAGAACTCGACCAGAGTGGCCGTGCAGAGAAGAAGGAGAGCAGGATGCCGGTATAGATACCGATTCCGACGCCGATGTGGGCATTGAGCAGGGCAACTTTGAGGAGGTGGTCATCTGTCCACTTGATCAACTTGTCGAGCAGCTCAATGTTCAGTGTATTAAGGTATTTACGATTGACAACCATCGCTTGCAGCACTGCCAGCGGAAAGAAGGCAACGAGAATCCAGCTACCAGCCGACATTGGTGAGGTTGGCTGAATAGTGGTGTAAAATGCCCATACATAGAGCTTGTGGGTTAAATCAAGAAACAGGAAAAGCATCCCGATGCCAAGGAGAAGCGGGGAGAGGATAGCACCGATTCTGACGGCAGTACACGGGCAGCCATCACCTTCGTCTTTCGGTCCGATGCCGAAGTGACGCCGCATGACAATCATTACCGAAGTGATCACCAGCAGACCACCGGCTATGCCTCCAAGAAAGAGGTAGAGCGGAATGTGCCACTCCCAGATGTGCAGGTGCGGCAGTACATTCGGATTCATTTTTGTTGAAACGAGTTCATGTATTCCATCAATCATAATTACGCTCCGGGTTTGTTTCTTGCGGAAATCCAGTAGAGTTTCGGTTCGGTACCTGCATGTTCCTTCTGTCGGTAGACCTCTTTGCCGTTGAGCATGGCTTTCTCTTCAGGGGTCATATTGTCGAAATCGACCAGGTGCAGGCTTCCTGTCGGGCAGATGGAGACACAGGCGGTCTTCAACCCTTTTTCGATACGGTGTTTGCAGAGTGTGCACTTGTCAATGAATCCATCGGGGTGCACGTAGCGGGCATCGTATGGACAGGCTGCCATGCAGGCTTTACAACCGGTACAGCGCGAACGGTTGATCTGTACGGTTCCGTTTTCATCGTAGTGCGACGCTCCGGTCGGGCAGTAGGTGACGCATGGAGCATTATCGCAGTGCTGACAGCGCTCCGAGCGGTTCTCCATAGAGAGGAGAGGGAAGTTTCCCGAGGTATCCTGTACGACCCAGTCACGGCAGTAGCCTTCAGGAACAGCGTTTTCTGCCCTGCAGGCATAGACGCATGCTGAACAGCCGACGCAGACACGGGTGTCGATAATCATGCCGTAGTTCTTTTTATTGCTCACCGTTTAAATCTCCTTGACAAATGTCACAAAATTGTTCTGAAAGCCAACAGCACCCATGGCAGGATCAATGTCTGTTTTTGAGATCAACTGATTGTGAGATGCACCTCTTTTATAAGCCCACTTGAGCTCTTTTGCATTGTGGCCGAAGCCATGCACCATATAGACCGCATCAGTACGGATACGCTGGGTCACCTTGACCTTGATCGGAAACTCCGAAACGATACCGGCCTGATTTTTTAAATGGACATACTCGCCGTGAGATAACTGATGCTTCGATGCAACCGTTGTATTGACCCATACCTCATTCTCCTGTGCCGTGGCCAAGTCACCGAGAAACCGGTTGTTTGCCGTGCGTCCGAAGGTCAGCATTGGTTTTCGTCCGGTTAACATGCGGTAATAACCAGTTGGCGCTTCAGGGTGTTTGGTATATTTTGGAACAGCATCGAATCCGCCAGCCTTGAGCTGTGCTGATGCAAGTTCCACTTTTCCACTCGGTGTGTTCAGGTTGAGCGGTTCTCCGGGTTTACGGTAAAGATCGGTTGCCGGCATGACCAGAACGCCTCTTTTTTTGATCTCTTCAAGCGAACTGCCTGCAAGTTTGAGCTTCTTGTCGAGCCCGGCCTCCACCGTCGGAGCAAATACACCATGGATGCCCCACTTGTCGGTAATCATTCTGGCGATTTCATTTCCCGGTTTCGATTCGAACATGGGCGCAACAGCCGGTTGCCTCAGCGCGACAAACGGTGTCCGGAATGCTCGGCCATTGTCGAGATCGTCATATCGCTCCAGGTATGTACACTCAGGAAGCACCACATCAACGTAACCGGTCACCTCTGCAGGCAAAACATCAACGGCAACTGAAAAATCGACCTTCTGCAGTGCCTCAAGTGCGGTTTGCCGACCAAGAGTCATGGTTTCAGGGAGATTGACCCCATAGATGAAGAGCGCCTTGACCTCTCCGGTAATAGCCTGCTGGACAATTTCATGAGAGGCAATAGTATTGGACGGTTCGTCCTTCGGGAAAAAGGGATATTTGCTGTGAACCTCTTTTTCGTAGGCAGGGTGTTCATGTGCTGGCGGAGGTTGTGGCAGCGGATATTTCTCGAAGGCAACGACGCCTCCAGGCATCTTGAAGTTTCCGACCAGAGCGTTAAGAATCTGGATAGCCCTGATGCGCTGCATGGCATCACCGTACCAATTGGTTCGCCGGCCAGTGTGCACAAAGGCTGCAGGAGCATGGAAGGCAAATTCCCGTGCAACCGTTCTGATGGAATCAGCGGATATGTCGGTTATCGTGGCTGCTTTTTCCGGTGTCATCTCCTTCACCTCTTCCCAAAGCTCCGCAAACCCGACGGTATGCTGTTCAACAAACTCTTTGTCGTACAGGTTTTCGCTGATCAGCACATTCATGAGCGCCTGCATCATGGCAATATCAGTGGCTGGCTTGATGGGTAGCCAATGTTCAGCCTTTCCTGCCAGTGTCGAGAATCGGGGATCGAAAACCACAATCTTTGCACCCCGCCGTATCCCTTCCGAAATCTCCTGGACAGCAGTGTTGTGCATGTTTTCACCGAAATGCGTGCCAAAGAAGAGCATGTATTTGCTGTTCATGATATCGAACCCTTCCGGTGTGTCACTCGGGTAACCATATGTCAATACCGTAGCCTGTCTTGCAGGCCCACAGCACAGGTCGTATGAGGGCTTGGCAATTTTATTGACGCCAATTTCCGAGAACATCTTCTTGAAAAACGAGACGCCAAAACCGTGATGCAGCATGGCAATAGCGCTTGGGCCATGCTGCTCATGAATCTTGTACAGTCCACCGGCCACAGCCGTTATGGCCTCATCCCAGGTGGCTTTCCGGTAATACTGCTTTCCCCCTTTACGTTCACGAATCAACGGATGAGCCAGTCGGTCAGGATCGTAGAGAAGCCCTGTTCCGCCTGTACCTCGTGGACAGAGCTTTCCATTGCTCAGTGGGTGGTATTCCGAACCGGTGATTTTGGTGACTCTGCCGTCACTGACATGCACGGCTACGCCGCAACGCCAGAAACAGTGCTCGCAGAACGAGTAAACGATTTTTTCACCTTTTCCATTCATTGGATTGCTGCCCAATCCCGATACGATGCCACTTGGCAATGTAGAGAGTGCGGCTGATCCGGCAAGAAAAAGTGAAGATATTTTGATGAAATCCCTTCGGCTGAACTCGGTGCCATGATTCATGCAAAAGTCTCCTTGCTGATAGTTACTGAGTTATAAAATATGTTTTGATTTTTCGGCGCATCAGTCGCCCAATCCGAAAGCCCAATCCGAAACAAGAGTTCTTGACCGTACCACATTACCGATGAATGCTGTGCCGTCAGCTCCCGATTCTACGTTGTTGCAAAATTGTGCAGTACTTACAACCGTTACTGAACTCTGCTGCAGTGGCGTTTGGGAAGAAAAAAAAGATGCGTTGTCAGTTATTGCGTTCAAAACACACAAGCCAACATTCCTGAAGAGGCAACAACACCTCTCCTCTCTTAATGGTGAGCCGTGTGCAACGCCTTACTTGTATGTGTCTTCGACAAAAGAAGAACGAGTTTGTACTACAATCATCGGATCATTATGTGCTGACACAAATAAGTACTGCATTGTAAGTATGCAATACTTGCCGATAAAGAGACGCTTTTTTCAATAATTTGAAAATAAAACATGCGCACCTAATGTACTTGAAGAAGTTTAATAATACAAGAGTGAAAATTGTGATGCGCCGTTTTCGTTATCACCTTATTTTTTATGATTTTAACTGCATTTTCCGACATCTGTCTGGCGGGATTGATGATATTCTGTATGCTTTCTTTATATTTAAAAGCAATAACAATTGTTCATTTTATCTTTCGGTTCACTCTCGTTTAAGGCAATAACAATTGTTCATATTGCTCGGCAGTTTTTTTTTGTTTGAATAAATAACGATTGTTATTACTTCAGGCATCATGGATTTAATTTATGCTATACATGCAATGCAGCTTTTTGACGTATAAATAGTACTCTTTGTTGCCGCTCCGAATAAAACAACTCATCATTTGCTGCAGAGTATCTACTCTCTTATGGGGGTGGTGATGACGATCGTGCAATGATGTTTCAGGCAGATATTCTTTGATGCCCTGAAATGGTTTGCTATACTGCATTACTATCTTGTTTTAATCTCGCAGGCACTGAAACTGATTCGACAATAAATGCACTGGATTGCCCCCTCCGAAAAAAACACTGCCAACGCCGCACTTGAAAAACGCCTTTGGGATGCCGCCGACCAGTTCCGTGCCAACTCCGGCCTCAAGGCGCAGGAATACTCCGCGCCTGTTCTTGGCCTCATCTTTCTGCTCTTTGCCGAAGTCCGCTTTGCCGCCCAGCGCGCAAAACTGGAACAGGTTATAACAAGCTCCCGCCGTGGCAGCCGTATGGATGAACCGGACGCCTATCATGCCGAAGGTATTCTCTATCTGCCCGCCGAAGCGCGATTCGATTACCTGCTCAACCTGCCCGAAGCGGTGAACATTGGCGCGAAGCTCAATGATGCCATGCGCGAGATCGAAAAGCACAATCCGCAACTTGCTGGTGTTCTGCCCAGGAGCTACTACCTCTTCACCAGCACCCTCCTCAAGGAGCTGCTGAAAAAGGTCTCCGAAATTCCCGCTACAATGGACTACGACGCTTTCGGACGCATCTACGAATACTTCCTCGGCGAGTTCGCCATGAGCGAGGGGCAGGGCGGGGGTGAATTTTACACTCCCGGCAGCATTGTCCGACTCCTTACCGAAGTTATCGAACCATACCATGGACGCATTCTTGACCCGGCTTGCGGCTCTGGTGGCATGTTTGTCTCCTCGGCACGCTTTGTCTCCGAGCATAAAAAGAATCCTGCAGCGGAACTCTCCATCCACGGCGTCGAAAAAACCGACGAAACCGGCCGACTCTGCCGTTTGAACCTTGCCGTCCACGGCCTCGAAGGTGAAATCAAGCATGGTGGCAACATCAACAGCTACTACGACGACCCGCACAACGCCACCGGTCACTTCGACTTTGTTCTCGCCAATCCGCCCTTCAACGTCAATGCCGTGGACAAGGAGCGGTTGAAAGAGTCCGTCGGCTCAGGCCGCCGCTTTCCCTTCGGCCTGCCTCGCACCGACAATGCCAACTATCTCTGGATTCAGCTCTTCTACTCCGCCCTCAATCAAAAGGGGAGAGCTGGCTTTGTCATGGCCAACTCCGCCTCCGATGCCCGCTCATCCGAGCAGGATCTCCGTCGCCAGCTCATCGAAAGCCGCGCTGTTGACGTGATGGTTGCCGTCGGTCCCAACATGTTTTACACCGTCACGCTTCCTTGCACGCTCTGGTTCCTCGACAGGGCAAAAGGTAAAACGCCTCGAGCCGACACGGTACTCTTCATTGATGCCCGCCACATCTACCGGCAGGTTGATCGTGCCCACCGCGAGTGGACGCCTTCGCAGATCAGCTTCATCGCCAACCTCGTCCGCCTTTATCGTTGTGAAGCCCTCGACTTCACTCTGGGTGGTGACGAAGCCCGCGCAAAGATCGAGGAGGTTTTCGCTACGATACTTTCTATTGCCGCAGAGTCTCCAGCCTCCTACGGAAGTGGTGATGATGCCAGTTCTGCAGCCTATCGCGACATCCCCGGCCTCTGCAAAGCCGCCACCCTCAAGGAAATTGAGGCACAAGGCTGGTCGCTCAATCCAGGACGCTATGTGGGCGTGGCCGCCGGTGAAGCCGTCAGCGACGAAGACTTCAAGGCGCAACTCGAAACGCTGAATGAGGAGCTGGTACTCCTGAATGCACAGGCTCGCGAACTGGAGGCAACGATAGCCTGCAATGTGGCGCAAATTTTGGAGAGTTGACCATGAGCACAACAGCGCTGACCATGTTGCCAGCAAGGGGAAAATGGTGTGAGTATGCTTTTCAGTAAATTGCTGGTAACTTTTGGATGGTAAAAGATAGATGGAATTACTTCTCAAGTTTCGAGAAAAAGAGATATGACAACAGCTATTATACAGAAAAAGAGTAAGGGGATTCCTCGTATTGAATCTCTGAAGGTGCGGAATTATCGGGCGTTAAAAAATATAACGCTCTATAAATTAACGCCAATGACTGTTTTACTCGGTCCCAACGGGAGTGGTAAATCCACCATATTTGATGTGTTTAACTTCCTTTCCGAATGTTTTCAATATGGTTTGCGTCATGCGTGGGATCGTCGTGGACGAAGTAAAGAGTTAAAAAGCAGAGGCACTGATGGGCCAATTGTTTTTGAATTAAAATATCGTGAACAATCAGGAACACCAGTTATAACCTATCATTTGGCTATAGACGAAGGGCTGAAAGGCCCGGAGGTTGTGGCGGAATGGTTGCAATGGCGCCGTGGAAAAAAAGGTAAACCGTTTCGCTTTTTGGAATTCAGTAATGGTCTTGGAAAAGCTGTCAGTGGAGAGGAGCCTGATGAAACCGACAAGCGTTCAGAAAGCAATTTAAGATCTCCCGACCTGATTGCCGTCAATACGTTAGGGCAACTATCCGATCATCCACGGGTAGCCGCATTGCGTGAGTTTATTACAGGCTGGTATGTCTCTTATCTGGCGATAGATCAAACTCGTCATCAACCAGAGGCTGGCCCACAGGAACGACTGAGCAAAAATGGCGATAATTTAGCGAATGTTATCCAGTATTTGAAGGAGCAACATCCTGAAAGATTGGAAAAAATATTTTCGGTTCTTCGTCAAAGAATTCCTCGTCTGGAAAGAGTTGATGCGGCTCCAATGCCTGATGGTCGCTTGCTTTTACAGATCAAGGATGCGCCTTTTGAACAGCCTGTGCTTTCCAAATTTGCGTCAGACGGGACCATGAAAATGCTGGCATATCTGACCGTGCTTTATGATCCGGAGCCACCGCACTTTATTGGTATTGAAGAGCCGGAAAACTTTCTCCATCCTCGATTGTTGCCGGAATTAGCAGAAGAGTGCCGTGCAGCAGCCGAAAATTCACAGTTATTAATTACGACGCACTCACCGTTTCTGCTCAATGCAATGCGTGCAGAGGAGGTACGGGTGCTCTATCGGGATGAAGAGGGATTTACGCAAGTTGTTAAAGCATCAGATATTCAGGGTATTCCTCAAATGATAGCAGCGGGAGCATCGCTTGGGTACTTATGGATGGAAGGACATTTTGGTTTTGGAGATCCGTTGATCAACTCTGGCGCCCCAAAAACAGGGAAAAAGGGGAAAAAATGATGCTTGAAAAATTGATTGTTTTTGTGGAAGAATATTCCATGGAAGTGGCGCTGGAGATTCTTCTTCCCAAAATGCTTGGAGCTCTTGACTACCAGATTATCACTTTTTCATGCAAAAATGAGCTGCTGAAACACTTGCCTGAACGGTTAAAAGGCTATAGCACCTGGTTGCCAAAGAGTTGGTCACTTCTGGTGCTGGTAGATCGGGATGATGATGATTGCCACAATTTGAAACAAAAGCTTGAAGAATATGCTCAATCAGCCGGTTTTATAACAAAAACTGCGGATTCGACCCGGCATAATTTCAACGTTACAAATCGAATTGTTATTGAAGAGCTGGAAGCATGGTATTTTGGAGATTGGAATGCTGTTCAGGCAGCCTATCCAAAAGTGCCGGCAACTATTCCCCGTAAAGCTCCCTATCGTAATCCTGATGCCATAAAAGGTGGTACATGGGAAGCGCTCGAACGGGTTTTTAAGAGGGCAGGTTATTTTTCTACCGGTTTACGCAAGGCAGAGTGCGCCCGCAGCATTGCCAGACATATGGATATTCATAACAATGGTTCCCACAGTTTCAGCATGTTTCGTGGTGCTGTTCAGGCTATGTTGGCTCCGGGTACATAAAAAAATATTGAACGATGAAAACTGAAGTTATTCAAACACTGACGACAACGTTTGTGGCTCATGTCCCTAAAAAATTGACCTTTAAATTAATCCGACTTGTTCTTTGAAGTGTTCGCTGTACTGCCTGAGGGTAATACCATATACTGTTTGGTTCAGTGCTCCATTCACTATTTTTAGTATGACATAACGACATGAGTACTCTTCCTGGTGGTCCCGCAGATAAATTTGGCAACAGACACGAAGCACTCTGGGGTGTCAACGGAATGATCAAGGTGCTTGAAGGTCAAGCTGATGCTATCCGCATTGAGGAACCGGGGACTGATGGTGCTGAGTTCTATCTTGAGCGCGATGGAATCAAGGAGCACTGGCCAGCCAATCTTTCGTTGAAGACCCTACGTTTTTATTGTCTGCGCTTGACCATACTCGCCAGCGTGTGCCGGAAGCAATCTTGGACATCTGTGAAACGTTCGTTGCGAAATGTTCAGAGCAGGCGCGGGACTTCCGCACTTCAATGGCCGGGGATGAAATGACAGTTGGAAAACTTGTCTTTCGTGCTTATGCGCAGTTGGAAGCTTTGCCGATGCGTATTCGCGCTTTAAATTTGATCGATGAAATGTGTGCCGAAGGATTACAGAGTGCAGGAACGCATCTTACAGAATTTGAACGTTGAGAGCGTTAAAGTCGCAATTTTTCCGACAGCATTAAGCGGTTGCAGTAGTTTGCTGAATTCTTGTTGTTCCGTATATTGCAAAAATATACAAATTTTCTATGGCCATTTTTGAAGGTATCTCAGGATTTCAGTGGGACAAGGGAAATTCGACCAAAAACTGGGAAAAACATCGGGTATCAATGTCTGAATGTGAAGAGATTTTTTTCAATCAGCCATTGATTGTGGCTGATGATAAAAAACACTCTGGCATGGAAAAGAGGTTTTTTGCATTGGGTAAAACGGAGCGGGGCAAATCTCTTTTTCTGGTGTTTACTGTTCGTAAAGATCAGATCAGGGTTATTTCAGCACGCAGTATGAACAGAAAAGAACAGGATATTTATGAAAAACGGGAAAACAGCGATTCCGGAATTCAGAAGTGAAGCAGAGGAGCAGGAGTTCTGGTCAACGCATGATTCAACTGAGTTCGTGGATTGGAACAAGGCTGGCAAGGCACTGTTTCCGAATCTGAAGCCAACCATGAAAACCATTTCACTCCGGTTGCCGGAACCGATGCTCAATCATCTGAAGATACTTGCCAATGAGCGTGATGTACCCTATCAGTCGCTTTTGAAAATGTTTCTCAAGGAACGTCTCGATCAGGAATTTTCGTAAGGAATCGCCCACCGGTACTTGTAAGGAATTCTTACAGGTTCAATCTGAAGGTGCCAGGCAACTGTTCAGCAATGCTTAACAGTTCGTCAGGAGTGCAAATATTGGTGCTTTTCAGTTGTAAAGGATTTCTTTACAACTGCCTATGGAGAGACCTATTGCACGAAGATGTAATAACGATTGCCGGAAACATCTCAAATTCTTGAAGCAATGAAAACCGAACTGATACAAGCACTTACGACAACGTTTGAGGCGCATGCCCAGAAGGTCGAAGGAGGAGTAGAATATTGGTTGGCCCGCGATCTCCAGTATTTGCTTGGCTATAGCAAGTGGGACAACTTTGTCGGTGTTGTATTCAAAGCAAAAACTGCTTGCGAACTTTCCGGCCATAAAGTGTCAGATCATTTTGCCGACGTCGGCAAAACGATCCAAATGCCAAAAGGGGCGACCAAGGAGGTTCCAGACATCATGCTGACCCGCTATGCATGCTATCTCATCGCTCAGAATGGTGACCCGAAGAAGCAGGAAATCGCATTTGCTCAGACCTATTTTGCCATTCAGACCCGCCGCGCTGAAATCATCGAGCAGCGCTTGCTGGAAGCTGAAAGAGTCTCTGCGCGAAAAAAACTCAGCGCAACGGAAAAGGAGCTGTCGGGTGTAATCTTCGAACAGACAGGAAGTACAGAGAATTTTGCTCTCATTCGGAGCAAGGGCGATCAGGCACTTTTTGGTAAAAGCACACAGGCAATGAAGGCCGAGTGGAATGTACCGGATAAACGTCCGTTGGCTGACTTTGCACCAACCATCATCCTGAAAGCCAAAGACTTCGCTACAGAAATCACCATCTTCAATGCACGCGAACATGGCATGAAAAGTGAAGGAAGCATTTCCAACGAACACATCACCAATAATAAGGCAGTTCGGAAAACTCTGCTTGAACGAGGCATCCGCCCGGAAACGCTGCCACCTGTCGAAGACGTGAAGAAGGTCGAACGCCGTCTGGCCTCCGAAGAAAAGAGGTCATTGAAAAATCCTGACGGCTTGAGCGAGCCAACTGAGGAGTAAAGGAATGAATGTTGAAAACCTTCAATGCGCAGATGCGCCATCAGAAGCAATCTTTTGCAAGCAGCGTGGTGGAGATTCTGGAGGCGTGACGATGTCACACGAATGGCGAACAGTAAAACTCGTTGATATTTCAGCCAAGAGGCGGTGGGCGTTAAACGGTGGGCCATTTGGTTCAAAGCTCTCAAGGAAGCATTACAGCGAATCAGGCGTACCGGTGATTCGTGGCACAAATTTATCGGCCGATTCCAAATTTTCTTTCGACGACTTCGTTTATGTCTCGGAAGAGAAAGCAGACGAATTGCGGGCAAACAACGCTCATCCGGGTGATCTAATTTTTACGCAACGAGGAACAATAGGCCAGGTTGGCCTTATTCCTTTTGATTCACCGATTTCTCGATTTGTGATCTCGCAAAGCCAGATGAAGCTCACTGTTGACCCCGAGCAGGCTGATGCTCTGTTTCTTTACTACTTTTTTTCCGCAGTTGACACAGTTCAGAAAATTCAGAATCTCGCTTTTGCGGCAGGTGTCCCTCACATTAATTTAGATATTCTGCGGAAGTTCGAGACTCCAGTTCCTCCGCTTCCGGTTCAACGGCGGATTGCAGGAATCCTGTCGGCCTACGACGAACTGATTGAGAACAGTCAACGGCGTATCCGGATTCTGGAAGAGATGGCCCGCTCTCTCTACCGCGAATGGTTCGTCCATTTTCTCTTTCCCGGCCACGAAAACCATCCACTCGTTCCCTCTTCCCTCGGTGACATTCCGGAGGGGTGGGAGGTTAAGACGCTTGGTGATGTGGCGGAAGTGAATCGTGCTCAAATCAACGGTCGCAGTGCACCGGATGAAGTGCACTACATTGACATTTCTTCTGTCAGTCCTGGTCAGATTGACAGTATTACTACCTACTCCTTCGCCGAAGCCCCTGGCCGGGCGCGTCGTGTCGTGCGGCATGGGGACGTACTTTGGTCATGTGTGCGTCCGAATCGCCGGTCGTACGCGCAAGTGATGCATCCAAATCCAGACACCATTGTGTCCACAGGTTTCGCTGTGCTTACCGCCAAGAAAGTTCCGTTCACGTATCTTTACTTTGCCACGACGACTGACGATTTTGTTGCTTATCTGACGAACCATGCTACCGGTGCGGCTTATCCAGCAGTCACTGCCAAGACTTTTGAAAAAGCAGTTATGCTCATTCCGCATACAGCTCTACTGAAAATGTTTGGGGATACGACGATTTCTATTGCTGAGCAGATACACACGTTTCAAAGTCAAATCCAAAACCTTCGCTTTACGCGTGACCTACTATTGCCGCGTTTGCTGTCGGGGCAGGTTGAACTGACTTCAAATGATTGACTCAAGAGAGGATCCGTTGGGCGTAAATCTTAACACTTTTGTATCCTATGACCAAAGAAAATTCAATAAAATGATGGAAAAGATAAAAAATGACACCACAGACCAGAATCTGGATCCTATCAATATTGAGAGAAATGAAAGTGAAAAGCTGAAAGCGCAGCAAGAAGAGGTGTGGCTTAAAGTGATTACAGCGGTACGGTCAGAAAAGAAAAAAATTAAAGAAGGGCTGATATACAAGGCATTGGACTGGCGCGGTCCAATTTCGGATTAATGTATTGAGGGGTATTTGATAGAAATGAGCAACCTCACCTACATAGAAAATCATTTTGTCGAGCGCTCCGCTATCGGATTGTTCGCAGAGCTTGACTGGAAGATGATGTCGGGAAGGGAGAAGAGCTTCAGTACCAACTGCACGTTGCTTCACTGCTGAGGGGAAATAGTTCTGTTACAATATTGTCAAGAGCAAACTAACGAATCTGACAAACGTTACCATGTATATCGACCATATCGAAATCGAGAATTTCCGGACTTTTCGGAAGAGCAAAATCACCTTTTGCCATGCGGATCAGGATTTCGTTGCCGCTGGAATGCCAAAGCCAAAATTGCCAAACATGAACTTGCTGCTTGCCAACAACGGCTATGGCAAAACTTCCTTGCTCAAGGCAATTGCACTGGCGGCCCTTGGCCCTGCGGTAGGCAAATCAGGGATTTATCCTTATCACCTCATTCGCAGGGAGAGTGGGCAGAAGGAGTTGCAACGTGCAGTGTTAAACGCGGGGTTCAGGGCACATGAGCAAGATGGTGCTCCTGTCAGACAAATTGAATCTCGTGTTGAAGTGGTTCCCGAGGGAGATTTGGAAATTCTCGAATGGACACATAGCGACCCAAAGTCTTGGCATCCTGTTTTTAGTTCTGACTCTGATGCCTTTTTTATGGTGGGTTACGGTGCGACACGGCGGGTTTCAAAGTCCAGCAGGATGGAGCAAAGCGGAAGATCGTCACCTCGTGCGGCAAGAATTATGGGGTTGTTCGAAGATGATTTTTCACTGCGTCCGCTCAACACTTGGTTTTCTCGATATCAAAAAGGTATAGGTGTACAGGTGACAGGCCGTGATCCGCTCCCATTTGAGTTGAGAGAGCGTTACGAGCAGGTGGTGCATTTACTCAACCTGTTGGTGGGCAAGGATAACTGGGCGTTTACCGGAAAGCAGGATAAGGAGGGCGAGTACCTTTATGGGAAAAAAGGGGTAGAAGTTCCATTTCCAGCCTTGTCAGACGGCTATCGCGCATTTCTTGGCTGGCTGGGGGATTTGTTATTCCATGTGTGTGAAACCTGTCCATCGGGAAAGAAGCTCAAGGAGAACAAGGGTATTGTGATGGTCGATGAGATTGACCTGCATCTGCATCCAAAATGGCAGATGACGGTGTTGCAGACGCTGGCGAAGGAGCTTCCGAACATTCAATTCATTGTCACCTCCCACAGCCCTCTGGTTGTTGGTTCTCTGGAGTGGATGAATATCATCGTGATGCAGCCTGGTACGAAGCAGTCGAGTACCACGAAGCGAATTGAATGGGCGGTGCATGGCTTGGATGCCGATCAGGTGTTGTTGACTGACTTTTTCGGAATGGAGTCTACCCGCGCACCGGGGAAGAAACGCATTCTCAAAGAGTTGACTTTGAGGGCACGCAAGGGCGACACTGAAGCGGCAAAAGAGCTTCTTGAGCAGATGAGCCGGGGAGTGGAGGCTGTAAAGTGATTGCCTATAGGATCACGCAAGCGGAATTGGAGAGGCGTATTGAGGCCGCATCTCCAGGGTGGCTGCAAAAGGCTGCAACGCGAACCGCCGGGTTTCGCAAGAACAATTGCTATAAGAAGAGCAGCTCTATCTGGAGCGATGTCAAGGCAGTGTACATGCTCCTGCAGGGTGAGTGCAAGTGTGCGTACTGTGAGCGAAAGCTGGAATCAACCGAATTCGGCAAGATTGAGCAGGATGTTGAACACTTCAGGCCAAAGGGGCGTATCCGTGCGTGGAGGTTGCCTAAGGCTCTCAAGGAGTTGGGTATCAAGGTAACTGCTGTTCCCGATGAAGATCGTGGATATTTTCTGCTGCCTTATCACCCATTCAACTACTCCGCAGCCTGCAAACCCTGCAACACGCTGCTCAAGAAAGACTATTTTCCCATCGCAGGTGAATACGATTTTACGGGTGACGATCCGGCGCAACTTCATGTTAAGGAGAGGCCGCTTCTTGTCTGTCCGGTTGGTGATTTTGATGATGCACCGGAAAATTTGATTCGGTTTCATGGAGTGTCACCACAAGCTGTTGCGCAGAATGGGTACAACCGTGAAAGAGCGCTGGTTACGATTGAGTTTTTCAAACTTGATGATGAGGCGAAGAGAAAAAATCTCTTGAGGGAGCGAGCCATTGTCATTATCGCTTTGTATCCGCAACTGGAAAAGCTGGCTGATGGTGCAACGGGTGGTGCCAAAGTTGAAGCGCAACAATTGGTGGATGGCTTTACCTCTCCGAAATCGGCGCACACGAATTGTGCACGGAGCTTCAGAGAGCTTTTCCGGAACAATCGGGCTGAGGCCAAGGCGGTATGTGATCGGGCTTTTCAACTCATCATTTCAATCTCGTAAGCCATGTCTCACCCCTACACCGAAGATCAGCTTGTCGAGCAGCCCGCTATCGGGTTGTTTGCGGAGCTTGGCTGGCAAACGGTGTCGGCATTGGATGAGACGTTCGGTGTAACCGGAACGTTGCAGCGGGAGACGAAGGGGGAGGTGGTTCTGGCGTCACGGTTGCGTGGGGCGTTGGAGCGGTTAAATCCTTTGCTGCCGCCCGAGGCTATAATCTCCGCTGTGGATGAATTGACCCGCGACCGTTCGGCGATGCTGTTGGAAGCAGCAAATCGAGAGGTCTATCTGCTGCTCAAGGAGGGGATTAAGGTATCCGTGCCGGATCGTGAGCGTGGTGGGCAGAAGATGGAACGGGTACGGGTGGTGGATTGGGAGCATTCGGAAAACAATGATTTTCTGCTGGTGAGCCAGTTCAGCGTTACCGGTGCGCTCTATACCTGCCGGCCTGATCTGGTCGGCTTTGTCAACGGTCTGCCGCTGGTGGTCATTGAGCTGAAGAAGCCCGGTGTTGCTGCTCGTGCGGCGTTCGACGAGAACCTGATGCACTACAAGCAGCAGATTCCTTCGCTTTTCTGGTACAATGCGCTGCTCATTGCCTCGAACGGCACGGAGAGCCGTGTTGGTTCGCTCACGGCGGACTGGGGGCGCTTCTTTGAGTGGAAACGCATTGAGCGTGAGGATGAGCAGCGCCGGGTGTCGCTGGAGGTGATGCTTCGCGGGACGTGCGACCGCTCGCGCTTGCTCGACTTGCTGGAGAATTTCACCCTCTTCTCGGAGCACAAGGCGGGGCTGGTGAAGATTATCGGGCAGAATCATCAATATCTCGGTGTGAACAATGCCATTGCCTCGATGCTTGAAGCGCGCAGGCTGGGGCATGGGCGTGGCGGCGTCTTTTGGCAGACGCAGGGGAGCGGCAAGAGTTTTTCGATGCTCTTCTTTGCGCAGAAGGTGCTGCGCAAGGTGGCGGGAAACTGGACTTTCGTGGTGGTGACCGACCGGGTGGAACTTGACAACCAGATTGCCAAGACCTTCAAGGCTGCCGGTGCGGTAAGCGAAGCCGAGGGCGACCAGTGCCATGCTTCAAGCGGCGCTCATCTACGGGAGTTGCTGCGCGGGAATCATCGCTATGTGTTCACCCTGATCCATAAATTCCAGACGCCGGAGCTGCTCTGTGATCGGCCTGACGTGATTGTGCTCACTGACGAGGCGCACCGCAGCCAGTACGATACGCTGGCGCTCAACATGCGTTCAGCACTTCCCAAAGCGATGTTTCTTGCCTTTACCGGCACGCCGCTGATCGCTGGCGAGGAGCGCACCAAAGAGGTTTTCGGTGACTATGTCTCCATCTACGATTTCCAGCAGTCCATAGCGGACGGCGCCACTGTGCCGCTATTCTATGAGAACCGCACGCCGGAGCTGCAGCTCATCAACCCTGACCTGAACGACGACATCTACCGGTTGATCGAGGATGCTGAACTTGATCCGGAGCAGGAAACGAAGCTTGAGCGGGAACTGGGCCGCCAGTATCATCTGCTGACCCGCGATGACCGGCTGGAGACGGTTGCGCAGGATATGGTGCGTCATTTTCTCGGGCGCGGATTTGTCGGCAAGGCGATGGTGGTCTCCATCGACAAGGCCACGGCGCTCAAGATGCACAACAAGGTTCGGAAGTATTGGGAGCTGGGTCGTGAGCGGGTGCAGAAGGAGCTGGGGCGCTACAACCTCACGGCGGAGAGGAGAGAGGAGCTGCAGGAGCGCATGCGGATTTTGCAGACGACGGATATGGCGCTGATTGTCTCACCGGGCCAGAACGAGATTGAGCAGATGCGGAAGCACGGCCTCGACATTGTGCCGCACCGCAGGCGGATGAACGAGTCGCAGCCGGGGCTGGATGAGAAGTTCAAGGAGCCTGATGATCCGTTGCGTATCGTCTTCCTCTGCGCCATGTGGCTGACCGGTTTTGATGCGCCGAGCTGTTCGACCGTCTATCTCGACAAGCCGATGCGGAACCACACCCTGATGCAGACCATCGCCCGTGCCAACCGCGTTTTTCCGGGCAAGCACAGCGGCAAGATTGTCGATTACGCGAACGTCTTTGCCTCGCTTGAGCGTGCATTGGCAATCTATGGAGCAGGGAAGGGCGGTGCTACTCCGGTGCAGGACAAGCAGCAACTGGTTCAGGAATTGCGCAAGGCAATTGAGGCGGCGACGACCTTCTGTGCTGCTCAAACGGTGATGCTTGGTGATATCGAACAGCTTGTTTCCGGCAGCATGGAGCGGTTGCAGCAGCTTGACGATGCGGTCAATGCCCTGATTTCACCAGACCCGCTGCGGCGCGAATTTTTCGGCCATGAGCGTCTGGTGAGCACGCTTTACGGTGCGGTGAAACCTGATCCGGCGGCGCTGGAGTTTGCCAGCCGTGTTGCCTGCCTGGCAACGCTCGGCGAATCAATCCGCGCCATGCTGAACCCGAACCCCCCGGATATTTCGCAGGTGATGAAGGCGATCAATGGCCTGCTTGATGAGTCCATTACCGGCCACGCAATCCGCGAATCCGGACCGCCTGCGCTTGACCTCTCAACGATCAACTTCGAGGCGCTGGCCGCACGGTTCAATATATCGAAGCATAAAAACACTGATCTCGAACTGCTCAAGGTTGCGATCCGCGCCCAGCTTGAAAAGATGATCCGGCTCAATCGAACAAGGGCCGACTTCGCCGGGAAGTTCGAGACGCTGATTGAGAGCTATAACGCCGGCAGCCGCAGCATCGAAGAGCTGTTCGAGGAGCTGCTGACGCTCTCTTTGAGCCTGAATGATGAGGAACAGCGCCATGTGCGCGAAAACATGAGCGAGGAGGAGCTGGTTATCCTCGATATTCTCACCCGCCCGGCACCGGAACTGAGCACCGATGAACGTAACGAGGTGAAGAAGGTCGCCCGCGATTTGCTGGTCAAGCTCAAGGGGTTGCTGGTGCTGAACTGGCGTCAGAAATCAACGGCCCGTTCACAGTTGAAGCTGGCCATCGAGGATACCCTCGACCTCGGCCTGCCTCGTGCCTACACGCCGGAATTTTACCGGCAGAAATGCTCCGCTGTGTTTGAGCATGTCTACGAATCCTATCCCGAGCGGGATGCAGGGGTTTATGCCATAGGATAGTTCTGAAAAACGGGGAAAGAGCGATTCCGGAATTCAGGAGTGAGGTCAACGATGAAAATCATCTCATTCCGGTTGCCGGAACCGATGCTCAATCATGTGAAGATTCTCAGAAAAAATCGTTGCAGAGAGTGGTGGAATTTGTTGATCTTTAAGTAAAATGGTTCTCCGCATCAATTTCAATATTCAGGAGGTGCTTGCCATGAACAATTTCTTCAGATCAATGTGTGCCATTCTGTTGCTGCTGCTTTCGAGCGGCTGTGCATCAACTGCCAACAATAATTTCAACAGCCTTCTGTGGATGCAGTCGGCTTCGGAGTATAAAGCCAATACCATACAGGCTTACAATACGGCGTTGAAGAATATTGATGCTGCTCTTGACGATCGCACATGGACGGCGTCCAAAGAACAGGTTGGTGACTGTTCCTCATTACCCCCAGCCATTGTCATGGACATTGATGAGACGGTTCTGGATAACTCCAGGTATATGGGGAAGGTGGTTCTTGAAGGTGGTGAGTGGAGCTCTGCTACATGGAATGAGTGGGTTGCGCTGAAAGATGCACCGGCTGTTCCCGGCGCGGTTGAGTTCATCAATGCAATGAGAGGCAAAAATGTCAAGGTTATCTTTATCTCCAACCGGGAGTGCAAAAAGGGAGATACTCCGGGAGCGGAATATTGCCAGGAAGCCGCTACGATAGAAAATCTTGCGAAGGTTGGTGTAGGGGGTGTTCGGCCTGAAGATCTCCTGTTACTTGGTGAAGAGGCTGGCTGGACTACCGAGAAGAAGAGCAGGAGGGAGTATATTTCGAAAAAATACCGGATCGTGATGTTGTTTGGGGATGATCTTGGTGATTTTCTGGCCGGTGTGAAATCCGGTATCACTCCCCAGGAGCGTGATCGTCTGGTTGGTGATAACACGAACAACTGGGGCAGGAAATGGTTTATGTTGCCCAATCCCACCTATGGGTCGTGGATAAGCATTTTGCATGACCCGAAGTCACAGTATATCATGAAATACTGAGGGCGTTTCAGCAAATTGGGGAGTCAGGGGTAGCATTGAGTGGGCGATTGAGTGCGGTGCGGCAATATGGCGGAGGCTTTTCCGGGTTTTATCTGTCAAAAAAAATATTATTATGTCGCAAAAGTTTTTGCCGGAAAATCTTGAAAAAGGATCATTATGAGCGACTTGCCAAATTGCCCGAAATGCAACTCGGAATATACCTATGAGGTTGGTACCCTCCTGACCTGCCCTGAGTGTGCCCATGAGTGGAGCAATTCGCCAGTTCCGGCGTCGGCAAAGGCCCGCGTCTGGAAGGATGCGAATGGTACGATATTGCAGGATGGTGATTCGGTGACGGTGATCAAGGATCTCAAGGTCAAGGGCTCGTCATCGGCGCTCAAGGGTGGTACGAAGGTGAGGAACATTCGCCTTGTCGAGGGTGACCATGATATCGACTGCAAGATCGAGGGGTTTGGAGCGATGCAGTTGAAGTCGGAATTTGTCAAGAAAGTCTGAGAGGAGTCGTAATATTGCCTCTACATGATGATATTGAATCGCTCAAGAGTGCTGTCCGGCTCTTTTTCTTCTTTTCTGATTGCGGTTACCATGGAGCGTGATGGCCCTCTTTGTGCCTGACGGAGCAGCTCTTCTATTGCGTTTTCCGGGCCTTGCGCTTCAATTTCAACGGTGCCGTCGAAACGATTTCTTACCCACCCGACCAGCTTCAGCTCTTTTGCCTTCTGGTCGATGAACATTCTGAATCCGACACCCTGCACGGCGCCTGTAACAATCAGGTTGACTCTTTTTTGCATCAATATGCTTCTTTGATTCTCGTTTTGATCACGGTGTTTCAGTTGCAGAGGCAATCCTTTTTCTGACAATGGTGATAACGTGTTACTCTTCTCTCCATAACTGGTGGCTGGTATTACAAGTTCAATGCCTCTTTTTTGAGGGGGCTGTTGTTTTTTTACATCTGCGTTGATTCATTTTCAAACTGGTAGAGCAGTGTTGAAAGATAACGTTCGCCGGTATCGGGCAGAATGACGACAATACGTTTTCCCTTGTTTTCGTTGCGTTGTGCAAGTTGAAGCGCTGCATATACGGCTGCCCCGGATGATATACCGACAAGAAGTCCCTCTATCCGGGCAAGTTCACGACCGGTGCACAGGGCATCTTCATCTTTTACCGGTATTATTTCATCAATAACCTCTTTATTCAGGATTTCTGGAAGAAAGCCAGCGCCGATACCCTGAATTTTGTGCAGACCAGGTTTGCTGCCGGCGATAACCTGTGAATTAAATGGTTCGACGGCGACAATTTTTATCCCGGGATTGCGTTGTTTGAGTACCTCTCCAACACCGGTAATGGTGCCGCCGGTGCCAACGCCACTGACAAAGAAATCGATCTCTCCATCGGTATCGTTCCATATCTCTATGGCGGTTGTTGTGCGGTGGATTTCCGGATTTGCGGGGTTTCTGAATTGTTGCAGGACAATTGAATTCGGATAGACCATGCGCAGTTCATTGGCTTTTCTTATTGCGCCGGGCATCTCTTCCGACCCTGGTGTCAATACCAGGTCAGCTCCGAGCGCTGTGAGGAGTTTCTGGCGTTCGATACTCATGGTTTCAGGCATGGTGAGTATTAACCGGTATCCCTTGGCTGCAGCAATATAGGCAAGTGCAATGCCGGTATTGCCGCTTGTTGGCTCAATGATGATACTCTCTTTGTTGATCAGCCCCTGTTTTTCGGCCTCCTCGATCATTGAAAAACCAACGCGATCCTTGATACTGCCTCCGGGGTTGAAGTATTCGAGTTTGGCAATAATTGTTGCCTCGGTATGATGTTCGCGATTGAAATTTTCAAGCTCAAGAAGAGGTGTGTTGCCGATGAGATCGGTCAGCTTTTTTTGCAATACGCGCCATGTCGGATAATTTTTTTTTGAGAAGAGGGAGGATGGGCAAAACTTACAAAAATTATCAATGCATTACTAAAATACCCTATCTCTTTTATTCAGTATTTCCTGATCTTTTTTCAGGATTATCAGTGCCTTTTATTAGCATTATTTCATTCATTTACATTTCGTTACAGCGAGAGCAGTGTTTGAGCTGTTTCCTTTGTGAAGTTGGTAAAGAATGGTGGCAAAGAAATACCATCGCCACAAAATGCGCTGGCCTGATACATGGAATCAGGTGAAGAATCTGCATAGTGTTGTCCGGAATGGAGGCTGCAGGGAGTTGCGGTGTGGTGGATCATCTTTTGAAACGTGCAGGGGATATTTCGGGCGACTTCTGTCCCCCGACATGTTCAGCTTCAGCCGGTTGTTTTTTCTGCATAGTAATGTTCAATAGATGCTGTTATTGCTGCCGTGGCACCGATGCTTCTGTGAACAAATGCGGCGGCATTCAATCCGCTCTTTTTTCTTTTTGCGGTGTCGGTTGTGAGCTCTTTGAGTGCGGTGGCAAGCTCCTTCTGATCGTGAATGATTACAGCTCCTCCTGCTGCAGCAAGGCCTTCTGCTTCGGGGGAGTTGTGGCAGTGAGGGCCGAAGAGTACCGGAATGCCGTGGACTGCCGGTTCGAGGGTGTTATGGACATTGATACCGAACCCTCCTCCGACATAGGCTATTGATGCGATGGAGTAGAGTTCTGCAAGATAGCCGGTCTGATCGATAACGAGGATCTGCTTTTCGGGGTCGAATGTTTCGTTCAGGGCTGATATCGCCATAAAGTCAAGCGAGCGATGGTGCAGGTCGTTGTAAAGCCGCTTCATGTTTTCGGGGTTCACCTCATGAGGTACCAGAACAAGTGACGCTCTTTTTTCAAGTTCCAGCCATGCGGGAAGCAGCACCTGCTCATCTTTATCCCAGACACTTCCGGCAACCAGTACCGTATGGTGTTCAAAGAGCGGTTTCAGGTGAGCAACCTTTCCGCAGTTCTGGCTCCGCAGAAAGACCTGATCGAACCTTGGGTCGCCTGCGGTTTCTGTTTGTTTGCAATTAAATATTGTTCTGAAAGCAGTTGTATCTTCTTCTGATACCGTAAAAATGCGGTCGAAGAGGTGAAAAATGCTTTCGTAAAAGCCTTTCAGTATGGGTTTAAAGTAGGGGCTCTCCTTCTGGAGTACTGCAGCGGCAAGGATCAGTTTTACACCCCTGTTTTTTGCTTCAAGGAGATGGTTCGGCCAGAAATCGTAGCGCATGAGAAGCAGGAGATCTGGCTTGATGAGTGAGAGCAGCCTGCTTGCATTATCGGGGGTGTCGGCTGGAAGGTAGAAGACCGCAGCGGCATCGTGGAAATTTTTCCGGGCATTATAGCCGGAATCGGAAAGAAAGGAGACAAAAAGGGTGATTTCCGGATGCCTCTCTTTCAGTGCGGCTATTATTGGACGAGCCTGTTCAAATTCTCCGACCGAAGCTGCATGGACCCATAACCTGAAGGAAGATGGGGTTATTGTATCTGTTTTTTTTTTCAGCTCTTCGAATAATTCTCTTCTTACGCTGAAGAATGTCCTGAGCTTTGGGTGCAACGTGCTGAAACGTTTTGCTGTACTGACAAGCAAGGGGGAGAGCAGGGTATAGAAAGAGAGTGTGGATCTGTTCATATTCTTAATCTTTCTGTGTAATGAGCCTAAAGGTAATAAAAAATCGGCGTTCTGGTTTGGGATGGCATCTTTTTCGGTACTCTTGTTCCAGGAGAGCTGTCATTTCTGGCTTTAAAGAATAAATTCGTCTTTGGTAAAATAAAATCGTACTATACGACGTTTTTAATACGTGGTGAATATGCTAAGAAAGGACGCAGGGAAATTTAGTGGTCGTGTTGACTGATCATTTCCGGCGTTTGTGACGATACGATGGTACTCAGCATTGTCTGAAGTTTCCAGAATGTTTTCGGTTGATGAGAACTCTTCTTCATTTTTTTCTTTCCTGCATTGCTGCCACTCCCGCCTCGTACGAGGCTCTTTTTTATCAATGTTTCGGAACAGAAAAACACAATGAAAGAACAGCAATTATTGCCGATGGATTTTCTCGGCCTGCAGCTTGCAGAACCATTAATGAGGGCACTTGCCGATGTCGGGTATGAGAACCCTACTCCAATTCAGGCCCAGACCATCCCTCTTATTCTTGAAGGACGTGACGTCCTTGGCCAGGCACAAACCGGTACAGGAAAAACTGCCGCTTTTGCCCTGCCGATTCTCTCCAATATTGATCTTGAACATGCTGAACCCCAGGCCCTTGTGCTGGCTCCTACAAGAGAGCTTGCCATTCAGGTTGCCGAGGCGTTTCAGCGTTATGCTGAACATCTCAAGGGTTTTCATGTTGTCCCGATTTACGGGGGACAGGACTACGGAATTCAGCTTCGTATGCTGAGACGTGGTGTGCATATTGTTGTCGGTACACCTGGTCGAGTTATGGATCATATGCGTCGTGGTTCGCTCAATCTTGCTTCGCTGAAATGTCTGGTACTGGACGAAGCCGATGAAATGCTCCGCATGGGATTTATTGACGATGTCGAGTGGATCCTTGATCAGACACCAAAAGGTCGTCAGGTTGCTCTTTTTTCGGCAACCATGCCGCCGGTTATTCGCCGTATTGCGCAAAAGTATCTGCATAATCCTGCGGAAGTCACCATACAGACAAAAACGACAACCGTTGATACTATTCGTCAGCGTTACTGGATTGTCGGCGGAAGTCACAAGATTGACATTCTGACCAGAATCCTTGAAGTCGAGCCGTTTGATGGCATGCTTATTTTTGTACGCACGAAAACCATGACACTTGAGCTTGCTGAAAAGCTTCAGGCCAGGGGATATGGCGCGGCAGCTCTTAATGGCGATATGCCCCAGAATCAGCGTGAGCGTACGGTTGACCAACTGAAGAACGGAGCGTTGAGCATTGTTATTGCCACCGATGTTGCGGCGCGAGGCCTTGATGTTGAGCGCATCAGCCATGTGATCAATTACGATATTCCTTCCGATACAGAATCCTATGTGCACCGCATTGGACGAACCGGTCGTGCAGGTCGCGCCGGTGATGCCATTCTGTTTGTCTCTCCGAGAGAGAAAAATATGCTCTACTCTATTGAAAGGGCAACACACAGTCGTATTGAGCTGATGGAGCTTCCGACGACAGAGGTTATCAACAACAAGAGGATAGCAAAGTTTAACCAGCGGATTACCGATACCATTGCCGCTGAAGATCTTGGATTCTTTACCAAGCTTATCGAGCAGTACTGTCATGAGCATGACGTTTCGGCAATTGAGGCTGCAGCAGCGCTTGCTTCGATGGTTCAGGGAGAGACACCGCTTCTTTTATCCAACAAGCCTGAAAAATCGCGCTCTTATGAAGAGCGGGAAGGATCGGGCAGGGATCGTGGTTCTGACAGAGAACGCAGCTCAGACAGAGGCCGCAGCTCAGACAGGGATCGTGGACCGGTTAAAAAGAGAACCAAGGGTGAAACCTATGGTGATGAAGGCAAAGAGCGCTATCGTCTTGAAGTTGGCAGTGAGCATGGTGTGAAAGCGGGCAATATACTTGGAGCCATCCTGAATGAAGTTGGTCTGGATCCTGAATCGGTTGGCCATATTTCAATTAATGAGGGCTACAGCACGGTTGAACTGCCCCAGGGTATGCCGGATAACGTTTTTCATGAATTGAGAACAGTCCGGGTCTGTGGTCGTCAATTGCGGTTGAGCAAAATGGATGACCAGGAGCGTGAGTCTGCCTACGCTCCCAAAAAGAGTTTTAAAAAGCCCTTTAAACCGGCAGGAAAAGAGACCGCATTCTTTACCGGTAACAAAAAGAAGCGTAAGGGTTAATCCTTGCTTTCTGTTTTTTTCAGGCGGGGAATTTTTTCCCCGCTTTTTTTTGTTCAATTCTGAAGTCGTTCTTGCTGGATATCGGGGGTGGAAAATTATGGAAATTCAATTTTATGGCGCAACAGAGAGAGTGACCGGTTCGTGCCATATTCTTAGAGTGAAGGAATATACGGTTCTTCTTGATTGCGGTCTTATACAGGGGGCGCCTGCAGAGGAACTCCTCAACAAGGAGCCCTTTCCTTTTGCTCCTTCTTCGATTGATGCCGTGGTTCTGAGTCATGGCCATATCGATCATTCTGGACGTCTGCCCTATCTCGTCAAGCAGGGATTCAGGGGCGTTGTTTACACGCAGCATGCGACAGTTGATCTTTGCAAGGTACTGCTGCTCGATTCGGCCTCTCTTGCCGAGCGGGATGCGGAGTTTCGCAGGAAGCATCCTTTAACGCGGCGTGATCGTCATGCAGAGCCCCTCTATACCCGTGAAGATGCATTGAGGGCGCTCAATACCCTGACGGGCCTGCCTTACCATGAAAAGCGGGAAATACTTCCAGGAATCACCATTCGCTTCAGCGATGCCGGACATATTCTCGGTTCGGCTCTTGTTGAGCTTTGGCTGGAGGAAGATGGCGTGGCAAGGAAACTGGTCTTCAGTGGTGATGTAGGGCAGTATGGCTCTCCGATTCTCAATGATCCCGAAACGATAGGCCAGGCTGATATGGTCATCCTGGAGAGTACCTATGGTGATCGGTTGCATCGGGCGCTTGAGCAGACCCTTGCAGAAATAGGGGAGATTATCCGCTCGGCCAGTACAAAACATGGGAATATTATTATTCCGGCCTTTTCGATTGGCAGAAGCCAGGAGCTGCTCTATCTCTTTGGACGCTATTTTGAAGAGTGGGGGCTTGAGCGCTGGCAGGTTTATCTTGACAGTCCGATGGCTATCGAAGCGAGCCGTATTTATTGGGACTATCCCGAACTTCATGATGAGGATGCGCTTGCTTTTCGTCATGACACGAAGATGATGCCTCATCTGAACAACCTTCATTTTACCCCGACGGTTGAGCAATCGCAGGCGATCAATGGTGTTAAAAGTGGCGCCATCATCATTGCCGGGAGCGGGATGTGCAATGGAGGAAGGATTTTGCATCATCTGAAGCATCACATACAGCGTCCGGAGTGCTGTTTGCTCATGACCGGTTTTCAGGCAGAAGGAACACTCGGCAGGGCGCTTGTCGATGGAGAGAGTGAGGTGGTTATTCTTGGCAGACGTTACCCTGTCAGGGCCACTGTTCACACTATTGGTGGTTTATCGGCGCATGGCGACCAGAATGACCTGCTTCGCTGGATGGGCGGTTTTACCAATAAACCAGAAGTTTTTGTTGTGCATGGTGACCAACCGGCCAAATCAATTTTTCGCAATGCTCTGGAAGAACGCCTTGGCCTGAAGGCTTCAATTCCGAAGCCTGGTGATATTGTTTCATTTGGCCCGTGAGTGTGTCGGTCAAGCTGCTCCTGCGGATTGTTTCGATTATGTAAAAATGATCACCCCTCAGGTTGCAGGTTTTGTTTTAATTGCTATTTTCACAATGTTTTATAAGAGATGGTTATCGATGGCCAATCGGCTGCAGAGATGATGATGACGATCGTTTTTTTATGTTACCAACAAGGATGTTATGTCAGTTACTTCGTTCAAAGAGCTTGTTCCTATTCTTCAAACAGCAATCGGTCCGATGATTCTTATCTCCGGTCTCGGTCTTTTGCTTTTAACCATGACCAACCGACTTGGTCGTCTTATTGATCGTTCACGGTCGCTGCTTGATAATCTGGAATCCTATCCTGAGCAGTATATTCTCAGAATACACCGTGAGATTGCTATTCTCTGGAAGCGGGCGCGTTATATCCGAATCTCTATTCTGCTGGCTTGCTTGACCTGCCTGGGGGCTTCATTGCTCATCATGCTGCTTTTTCTCAGTGCCCTGGTCAATATCGATTTGCCGATGCTGCTGTCGGCAGTCTTTATTTTCAGTATGCTCTGCCTGAGTTTTTCGCTGATCTTTTTCCTTGTTGATGTGAACATGACCCTTTCAGCGCTGAAAATAGAGATGGAGAGCCACGACAAGAAGAGGCTGATTATTGAGACAAAGGGATACTGAGCTACGAATTTCTCATCCTCTCGGATGGAAGGTCTTGTGTACCTCTTTGATGAATAAGCGGTCGATGTGTGTGTAGATTTGTGTGGTGACGATGGAGCGGTGCCCGAGCATCTCCTGAACTGCGCGAAGATCTGCCCCTCCTTCGAGAAGATGGGTGGCAAAGGTATGTCGAAAGGTATGCGGGCTGATGTTTTTTTCAATCCCGGCCATGACGGCATACTTTTGCACCATCGTAAAGAGGGCCATTCGCGATAGCTTTATGCCGCGTGCATTCAGAAAGAGGTAGTCATCGGAGTTGCGCTGTACCAGGGCTATACGGAGTTCTGCCTGGTACCGGGTGACCCATCCAATGGCGGAAGTGCCGACGGGGACAAGCCTCTCCTTTGACCCCTTGCCGAAAATTCTTACAAAACCTGCATCAAGATAAAGGCTCTGCTGACGGATGTTGATGAGCTCACTGACTCTGACACCTGTTGCGTAAAGGAGTTCAAGCATCGCTTTGTCGCGCAGCACATATTTACCGGGTGGGTTTACGCTTTGTGGGGCTGCCAGCAGGCGCATGGTTTCATCAACGGTCAAAACGCTCGGCAGATACTGGGCCTTTTTAGGCTGATGGATGTTCTCTGCCGGGTTTGTGTTGAGTGTGCGTTCGATAACCAGAAATTTGTGAAAGGATCGGATCGCAGAGATGTTTCGTGCTATTGAGCTTGCTTCGAGCCCAATGTCGTACAACTCTCCCATAAACTCCTCGATATGCTCTTTTGTTATCATCTCCAGTCTCCTGGAACGGTGCTGCATGAAGATCAGGTAGCGCTTGAGATCGTTGCTGTATGACTCACGGGTGTTTGCCGAAAAGTTCCGCTCGATGAGCATATAGTTCAGAAAGCTCTCAAGAACGTTCTGGTAGTCATGATGCAGCGTGTTCATCTCTTTTAGCCTTTTGCCTTACGCAACCGCTGGCAAAATCCGCCGTCAAAACCGGGGTGTTCGCCCGGGAGTGTGAGGATTGCTCCACATCCCTCATTGCTTTGCCGGAATTGTTCCGGGAGATGCTCACCAACGGGATCGACAATAAAATCAGGGTGTCTGCGAAGAAACGAATAAATTTGCAAGTTGTTTTCTTCGGGCTCGATGGAACAGGTAGCATAGACCAGAATACCATTTTCATCAAGCAGTTCTGCGGCATGATCGAGTAACTCTGCCTGCAGAACCAGAAGCTCTTGCAGCATTTCCGGGTTCAGTTTCCATCGAAGTTCAGCTCGCCGTCCAAGTACTCCGGTACCTGTACAGGGAGCATCGAGCAGAATGGCATCGGGATGGATTTCAGGCATAAAGCTTCGGGCATCCTCCATTACGGTTTTGACGATGGTGATGCCAAGAGCCTCTGCATGGGATTCTATTTTTTCAAGCTTCTGTTCATAGCGATCAACAGCGGTAATCTGCCCTCTGTTTTCCATCAGTTCAGCCATGAAGGTGGCTTTGCCGCCAGGTGCTGCGCACAAATCGAGGACATTGCTGCCGGGAGCGGGGTGCAACAGCAGGCATGCAAGAGCCTGTGTCGGGTTCTGAACCGTGAGGCGACCGTCGATCACGGCGGGTTCAAAAGCGTTAAAATCTTTTGAGAGAAAGATATTGTCAATACCACTCTCTTCATACATCACGGCGGCCATTGCCGGGTCAGAAAAAAAACGTCCTGCTGAATTTTTCAGTCGGTTTATCCTGAATCCAAAGGAGGGAAACTGGTTGTTATAGGAGAGGAGAGCCTCGCTTTTTTCGTTGCCGTATGCTGCGCTCCAGCGTTCGACGAGCCATTGTGGGTGTGAATATTTTACGGCGAGCTGCTCTTCAGTTTTTTTTTCTTTCAGCCACTCGTCAAGGGTGACGCTTTCCGGAGTGATTTTTCTCAGAACGCCGTTGACCAGTTTCGACATTCGCTCACCTTTGTATTTTCTGGCAAGCTTTACGCATTCGTTAACGGCTGCCCAGTCGGGTACCTTGTTGAGGAAGAGGATCTGATAAACTCCAAGGCGGAGGATGTTTTTCATGACCGGCGCTGCTTTTTCAAACGTATGGTGGTAGAATTGGGCGATAACAAAATCAAGCTGAAGGCGGTAACGCAGAACGCCGTTGACCAGTCCAGTGGAGAGTGCCCGATCTGCACGGTTTAGTGTGGAGTGATGCAGCGATCGGTGCAGGAGGGTGTCGGATTGCTGTTTTCCGGTTTCAAGTGATTGCAGGACTTGTAATGCCAGTTCTCGAGCTGTGGTCATGGGTGATCATTAAAAACAATTAAAATGCATTGGCCATTCAGGCAGTTTGTAAAATACTATTCCCTGTTGTAGATTAATCGAACTAAATGTTCTTTTCAAGATTTCAAGCTATCATCCAGAAAGGTGGAGGGACTGGCCCTGAGAAGCCTTGGCAACCGTCATTGCTCTAATGAGCGGTGCCAATTCCATCCCGGCATAAAGACCGGGAATGATGATGGTATGCATGCCCTTCTGCAGCTACATACCTCTCTTCAGATTTTTTTTCTTTAACCCGCTATTTACTAATGGGTTATATCTATTCTTATGGAGTGATGGCGGCATTTTTCAACCATGGTTCATTATGAGTGAGACACCGCAGGCCCACAGGTTTGAGACGCTTCAGGTTCATGCTGGTCAGCGCCCTGATCCGACAACGAAGTCACGGGCGGTTCCGATTTATCAGACGACCTCCTACCTTTTTGACAGTGCAAAGCATGGAGCTGATCTTTTTGCCCTGAAAGAGTTCGGCAATATCTATACAAGGATGACGAACCCGACAACCGATGTGCTGGAGCAGCGCGTTGCGGCGCTTGAAGGGGGCCGGGCAGCACTTGCTGTTGCGAGCGGCCATTCAGCTCAGTTTATTGCCATAGCTACACTCTGTGAGACGGGGGATAATATCGTTTCTTCCAGTTATCTTTATGGCGGTACCTATAATCAGTTTAAGGTAGCATTCCGTCGTCTTGGTATTGGTGTAAAGTTTGTCGAAGGATGTAATGTTGAGGCCTTCAGGAATGCAATCGATGAGCATACAAAAGCACTCTATCTGGAATCGATAGGCAATCCCGCTTTTCATGTGCCCGATTTTGAGGCGATAGCGGCTGTTGCGGCTGAACATGGTATTCCCCTTATTGTTGATAATACTTTTGGTTGTTCTGGCTTTCTCTGCCGTCCTCTTGAGCATGGTGCTTCGATTATTGTGGAATCGGCGACAAAATGGATCGGAGGCCACGGCACTTCAATGGGCGGTGTTATTGTTGACGGTGGAACCTTTAACTGGGGAAATGGAAAGTTCCCTCTCCTCAGTGAGCCTTCTGATGGTTATCATGGCATGAAATTTTATGAAACTTTTGGCGATCTGGCATTTATTATCAAGGCTCGGGTTGAGGGGCTGCGTGATATCGGGCCTGCAATCAGCCCTTTCAACTCTTTTATGTTGCTGCAGGGGCTTGAAACGCTTTCACTCCGGGTTCAGCGCCATGCCGACAATACGATGGAGCTTGCCCGCTGGCTTCAGGCGCACAGGGCGGTTGAGTGGGTTAACTATCCCGGCCTGGAGAGCCACCCAACCCATGAATTGGCTAAAAAATATCTGAATCACGGTTTTGGATGTGTCCTGACTTTCGGTATCAAGGGTGGATATGAAAAAGCCGTTGGTTTTATCGACAGTGTCCAGCTTGCCAGCCATCTTGCCAATGTTGGGGATGCCAAAACGCTGGTGATTCATCCTGCATCCACAACGCATTCACAGCTTACCCTGGCAGAACAGGAATCTGCCGGAGTTACTGCCGATATGATCCGGGTCTCATCGGGTATAGAGCATATTGATGATATCAAGGCTGATTTTGAACAAGCTTTTGCAAAACTGAGGTGAAGTGTATGAGAGCATATACCGGGATGATTTCCGAAAAAACAGCCTATTTCGATTCAACTGAACCTTTTACGACCGAACTTGGCGCTCTGCTTCCTTCAGTTCGGGTGGCCTATAGAACCTGGGGAAAGCTCAATGCCCGCAAAGACAATGTGGTGCTTGTTTGTCAGGCTTTTACGGGTTCTGCTGATGCGGACGGCTGGTGGGAAGGGATGTTTTCGCCCGGCGGGGCTTTTGATGAGAGTGAGGATTTTATCATCTGCAGCAATGTGCTTGGCAGTTGTTATGGTACAACAGGCCCAACCTCTCTGAATCCTCTCACCGGTCGCCATTATGGTCCTGATTTTCCACTGATCACCATCAGGGATATGGTTGAGGTTCAGCGTCTTTTGCTTGCCGGGTTGGGTATTGACCGTGTCAAACTTGCCGTCGGCGCCTCTCTGGGTGGTATGCAGGTTCTGGAGTGGGGTGCGCTCTATCCTGATGTCGTTCAGGCTTTGATGCCAATGGGGGCCTCAGGTCGTCATTCGGCATGGTGTATAGCGCAGAGTGAAGCACAGCGGCAGGCGATCTATGCCGATCGTGACTGGAATGATGGATGGTATACTGATGATCATCCTCCCGCAAGGGGTCTTGCTGCGGCAAGGATGATGGCCATGTGCACCTATCGGAGTTTCGAAAACTTTCAGGCACGCTTTGGCCGGGAGTTTCATCATGGCACAACCTTTAAGGCAGAAAGTTACCTGCATCATCAGGGCCGAAAACTGGTCGAGCGTTTTGATGCCAATACCTACATTACCCTTACCAAAGCGATGGATATGCATGATCTTGGGAGGGGCAGGGCTGGTTACGAAGAGGTGTTGCGTTCGATTCAGCTCCCCGTGGAAATCCTCTCGATCAATTCTGATATTCTTTATCCGAAAGAGGAACAGGAGGAGCTTGCCCGGTTTATACCGAAATCAAGCATTCTCTATCTCGATGAACCATACGGTCATGACGCTTTTCTTATTGATGTAGAAAAAGTCAGCCGTATGGTCAGGGAGTTTCTGGAAGGAAGGGCGTTGTCGGCTCACTCAGCAGCCTGAGTAATCTCGTCAAACCTGGTATAGTGCCGCAATACCTCCGGAACCATGATGGTGCCTTCCGCAGTCTGGTAGTGCTCAAGCAGGGAGACCATAAGGCGGGAGGTTGCCAGGCCAGAGCCATTCAGGGTGTGTACAAACTCTGGTTTTGCGTTGCTCTCGGGCTTGAAACGGATGTTTGCACGCCGGGCCTGGTAATCTTCAAAGTTTGAACAGCTTGATGCTTCAAGATATTTCTGCTCGGCTGGTGACCAGACCTCGATATCATAACATTTCGTTGCATTGGCGCTGATGTCGCCGCTGCAGAGTAAAAGTACCCGGTAGGGGATTTTGAGCGCAGTGAGAATTGCTTCAGCGTTTTCTCGAATCGTTTCAAGCGCTTCATAGGACTCTTCCGGTCGGGTAAACTTTACCATCTCCACCTTGTTGAACTGGTGCACTCTGAGGAATCCTCGGGTATCCTTTCCATAACTTCCCGCTTCGCGACGGAAGCAGGCTGAATAGGCTGCATAGGAGATTGGAAGCGCTTTTGCATCAAGCATTTCTCCACGGTGCAGGTTGGTGATCGGTACCTCGGCGGTTGGTATGGCGTACAGATCATCCTCCTCCATATGGTAAACCTGGTCGGCAAATTTTGGCCACTGCCCGGTTCCCCTGAGCGACTCCTGATTGACGAAAAAGGGAGGAAAGACTTCAGTATAGCCGTGACGTTCGGTATGGCAGTCGAGCATGAAATTGATCAGTGCACGTTCAAGTCGAGCCCCTTTGCCGATATAGACAGGAAATCCCGCTCCGCAAACCTTTGCGCCCCGTTCAAAATCAAGAATCCGAAGGGATTTACCCAGTTCAAGATGGTTCTTGATCGGAAAGTCAAGAGTGTAGGGAAATGATATCGGCTCCTTGAAGATCTGGTTGTCCTCAGCAGAACGTCCGACAGGAACGGATGGATGCAGCTTGTTGGGGAGGCCCAGAAGAATGGTTTCAATCTCCTCTTCAAGATGGCCAAGCGAGGTATCCATTCCGGCAATTTCTTCCGACACTGATTTCATCTGGAGGATAAGTTCGCCGGATGAGCCAATACCACTTTTTTTTATCTCTGCGATCTTTTTTGAAACTTTGTTGCGCAGTGCTTTCAGATCGTCCGAACGTTGTACCAGTCCTTTACGCTCCCTGTCAAGGTTAAGAAGCTGTTCAATTTTTGGTTCTTCAGAAGCAAGCTGGCGGTTATGCAGCATGGAAATGATTTCTTCGGGATGCTGACGGATAGTGTTGATATCAAGCATGATGATATTGAGAAAGGGTTATACTGAAAGCAGTGACTTGACGATCTCCTGGACTTTTGTGCCGTCCGCCTTCCCTTTAAGCGCTTTCATGGCCTGACCCATGACCTTGCCGATATCTTTCATTGATGTTGCTCCTGTTTTTGCAACAATGTCTTCCACAATAGCCCTGACATCATCATCGGAAACCGGTTCCGGCAGATATTCTTCGATCACGGTGAGTTCCGAAAGCTCTATTGCTGCAAGGTCAGGACGGTTTCCGGCTGTAAACTGTTCGATGGCATCTCTCCGTTTTTTTGCAAGGCTGACGAGTACCTCGATCTCCTGTTCGTCAGTCAGTACGGCTTTACCTGCAACGCGGATGGATACCTCTTTTTCAAGGAGTGTTGCCCGGATGGAACGGATGGCGTTCAGACGGGTTTTGTCACCGCTTTTCATTGAATTTTTCAGATCCAGATCTATTTGTTCTTTCAGACTCATGTTCTTTCTGCTCAAAAATTATTTTTTAAAAAGAGGAATGGCAAAATACAGGAAAAAATGCGGCTTTCCCACAAGAGCTTCTGCTTTGTTCACTCATTGATATCCCCGCAAACCGGTCTGAGCACCAGCTCTTCCACCGACGTTCTCTGTGGCATGAAATAGGCGTTGACGACGGGGGCGGAAATATCTTCAGGCCTCATCATGACGGACTTCATGGCATCAGGAACTTCACCCCACATTGGCGTATAAACCGCACCGGGCATGACATTGGTAATACGGACATTACACGTTTTGGCATATAGGCGTATTGCCTCGATCAACCCTTTCTGCCCAAATTTGGACATGCAGTAGATCGAAGAACTTTTGAAAGCTGTTTCTGCGGCAATGGAGGTGATAAAGAAAATATGGCCCGACCGTTTCTCCTCCATCAGGGCAAAAACTCTCTGTGTGAGGAAAAAAGTGCCTTTGAGGTTTGTTGCTATCGTATAATCAAAATCCTCTTCTGTCAATTCGGTGAATGGCTTGAATCGTCCAACGCCAGCATTGTTGATCAGACAATCAATTGTGCCGTAGCGCTCCAGTGTGGTGCTGACAAGCTGCTCAATCTGGGCGGGGTCGGCAATGTCCACAGGAAAGATATCTGCTGCTGCTCCGAAAGAACGGCATTCGGAAGCAACTGACTCCAGATCCGAAATGGTTCTTGATGCAAGGATCAGGACGGGCTCAAATCCTTCGTGCTTCACGGTAGCTTGTGCAAATTCAAGGGCAATGGCTTTGCCGATGCCTTTGCCAGCGCCGGTTATGATGATGATTTTTTTCATGTTAATTGTCTGTTACTGTTTTGTTGCTGTCGGATAAAGATGGTTTTCAGCTTGTTTCCCGAAGTACTGAGGCTGTAATGTTTTTGTGTTTTTCGTTTGGAATGGCGAAATAATTGTTGAAAATTCCATATATTTGCAGCATAAGTAAACTGCGGGTGCGTCCATTCCTATCGCATTGCACATCCTCGAAAATGGTAAATTGTAACGTTTATCATGGCACTAAGCAAAGTTAAATGGTTCGATGGCAAAAAAGGCTACGGCTTTCTTCTGAATCCGGATGGAGGAGAGGATATTTTTGTTCATTTTTCGGCAATCCAGTCAGAACAGAGTTTCAAGGTACTGAGTCAGGATGCTGAAGTCGATTTCGAGCTTGATATAACCCAGAAAGGGCTGCAGGCAAAGAATGTTCGTGAAGTATCACTGAACGGCTTGTCGAATATGCAATCTTCCCGGATGTCGTTTGGCTGAAGAGAGCGTTATCAGAGAAGGCCACTTTCCCGGAAGCTGAACCATGCTGTTTTTCCTATAATGATATGGTCGAGCAGGTCGATCTGGATGACGGTGCTTGCCTGTTTGAGGAGGTCGGTGACCTGCTTGTCGGCATTGCTCGGTTCAACATCGCCTGAAGGGTGGTTATGAACAAGAATGATGGCATGGGAACTCTCTTTTATAGCGGACTTGAAAACCTCCCGAGGGTGAATGAGGGCGGCATTCAGTGTTCCCACAGAGACAAGCTCGGTTTTGATGATCTGGTTTTTGGTGTTCAGGTGCAGTACAAAGAGATGCTCTTTTGTTTCATCCGGAACCCGCCCTGCCATGTATTCAAAAACATCGCGTGCAGCCTGTATTTTTTTATTAAGATTGCGGCTGTAATGGAGTCGTTTGTTCAGTTCGAAAATAGCTACAATCTGCATGGCCTTGGCCTCTCCGATTCCTTTGACCTCCTTCAGCTCTTCAAGCGTTATATGGGCAAGTTTTTCAAGGCTGTACCGGGCAATCAGTTCATTGCAGGTATCAACAATGTTGAGGTTTTTTGTTCCGGTGCGCAGGATAATTGCAAGCAGTTCAGCAGGGCTGAGCGAGGCCGCTCCGCTGCGGAGAAGGCGTTCCCTCGGCCGGTTGTCCGGGTCAAAATCATGGATTCGCATGGTTCATCCTCTCCTGTTGCTGTGGAAATATTTTTTGATATATCACGCAAAAACAGCGTACTAAAGCAACGTAAAGAAAAAGAGGGAGAAGTGAAAATACTCTTTTACCGCTTTGTTCGGGCAGCCCGGAGAGGAGTGGTTACCTGCCGTCAAAATCGGCCCAGTTGTTCGGGGTTTCATACCAGCGGAGTTGTTTAAGTGTCACTCCATCGGGAAGATGGGGCTGGATCTGGTTGAATGCCCATTTTGCAAGGCATTCTGCTGTTGGTGGCTCATCGGTAATGAGCACCCTTGAATTACGCTTTACGATAAAGTCGAGATCCTCATGATCCTCTTTCCACACAGCAAAGCCGTGGTCGAGCTTGTCGTGAATGTGCTCTATCAAAATGTCCTTCAAAAATTTAAAATCCATCACCATTCCCTCCTCTCCATCACCCTTGCGTTCAATCAGATTCCCTTCGACCGTTGCAACAACCACCCCCCGGTGGCCATGCAACTGGTTGCAGAACGAAAAGCTGTTCGGAAGTGTATGGCCGTAATCGATCTCTATTTTTCGTGAAATGCGCATCATTTCTGGATATTCTCAGTTACCGGTTTCTCTCGGGCTCTGCAAAGTGTACACAAAAATTATTGTTTCGCCAATTTGCGGATTTATTTGTTGTGAAAAGCTCCTGTAGTGCGATTTTGTGAAGCTTGTGGAGTAAAGATGGGAATACTTGAAAACGAAGAGATGGCTGCCACGGAACGGTTTTCTAACCGTCCCGTGGAGTGCCAGGATTATGGCCGAGTCCAGATTGACCCTCCGAAGCCGCCGGTTTTATAGGTGGCTGTGGCTTTATTCGGAGTATCCAGTCGAAGGATCAGGATACCTTCCTGCATGATCTGGCCTTTTGGAACATCAGCCCAGCGAAGAATGATCTGATTTCCATCGATGTAACCTGATGCGACATTAGACCAGGATGGAGCTGTTGGAGAGCGCTCTCCAAACCAGAAGACCTCCTTTCCAAGCTGTCGCATGTAATAGTTTCCTCCGTCATTACAGCTCCATTTGCCTGTAAGATCAGCGAATGCCAAGGCCGGAAGTGAGAAGAGGAGAAGAAAAAGCAGGGTTTTCAGTTGTTTCATTTTTACCTCCGTGGTTGGTGTTTAAAAAACAGGAGCAATACGCTTCTCCCTGATAGGTTGTGCACAATTGCGAAGAGGATCTTTTTGTGCGCCATACTGCTTTCACAGCGACAAACAACAGAGACAATTTATTCGTTCAACAATTTTACGTCCTTTTTAACCGGTGTTTTTTGCCCTTTTTTGACTTGTTGTGGCTCTTGTTCAGGCTCTACTGCCGGGTAAAAGAGCCGGGATTATGCGTCATGATTGTTAGAACCGCTTTACTGCCTGAACAAAAATCATCGGGGTGTCGGAGGGTTCGCTCTCTCCGGCGATCTTCCATGCGCAGGTTGCCTGCAAGTTGTAGTTGGCGGCATTGAACCATTTTATGCCGATCCCTGCTCCGGTAAGGTTGCGGCTGTTATCGTCGGTATCCGGAGTCGGTTTTGCATGAAGGAGGGCATATCCATGGTCAACAAACGTAATGAGTTGCACTGTGCCGGGCAGCTCTCCGATTGAGCTGATCAGGTAGCTCATTTCGACGGTTGCAACCACACCCCTGTCACCGTAAGATTCTCCCCGTTGCCATGCACGTACTGCGGAGGGTCCTCCCAGAGAGAGTTGTTCCGAACTGGTCAGGTTTTTATTGCTCCATTGTCCATATGCTCCTGCGTAAAGAGCTAATCCGTGAGCAATGGTCTGGTTTCGGGCGAGGGCCATGGTAAGCTTCGAATAACTGCCGTTGGTGTGTAAGCCGCTTGATAATTGGTCAATGGAGAGTGTTTCCGAATCGTTGATATCCAGTCGCCCTCCGATAATACCAAGGGAGAGTGAGGTTGACCCGCCCCCCAGAATCCTGTCTTTTTGTATGCTGGTAATGCCAGCCTGCCACGATGTGGTGTGACGTCGATTTCTTGATGTACTCCCGATTCGGTCGTTTAACCCTCTTCCTTCCGCAGCAACGGTTGCATTCATGAGCAGATTTCTCTGGCGTATGAGTGGCTGGGTAAGGGCAAAAGTCAGGTTATGGGCGTCACCCTCTGCATTCAGTGTTTTGAATAATTCACCGAGGCGATAGGTGAGATAGTTATAGTTCACTCCGATCCTTGTGCCATAGGGTGTTAGCGGCACGGTATAACCGGCCAGCATATTTTGCAGATCTCCGGTTGTTGATGTCTGCAGTCGAAGGGTGAACTGATCTCCGAGATGAAGTGGCGAATAGAGTTCCATGGTACTCCCGACACGATTTTCTCCGGTTGGCGGGTTTCCATAGTTGTCAATGTCGAATGAAAAACTGATGGGCCTGCCTTCGCTGACCTCAAGGGTTGCTTTTGTGTAACCGGGTCTGGAGCCCGGTTCGAGAAGAATTCGGGAGGAGATATTGGGTAGTTCATTGGTTTTCATGACCATAGAGGTAAGGGAGCCTTCCTCCAGAGGTTGTTGACCGGGTACCTGACGTGCATAGCTTTCAAGGAGAGATTTTCGTATTCTGGTGTTCATCGGAATGGTTTTAACCGCTATGTTTTCCAGGACACCCTCGATGATTTGAATGGTAATGGGCATGCCTGGTGTTACCGTTTGAGGCGGGAAAAAGAGTGAGGCAAGGAAATATCCTTTTTTGTGGTAAGCGTTGGTGATTGTTGTGGAGGCATCAGTCAGCCCTGCAAAGGTCATCTCTTTGCCAACGCAGCTTGCCATGAGTTGTGCAAGTTCCTCGCTTGAAAAAAGGGTGTTTCCGATAAAATGAAAGCCAGTTACCCTGACCAATGCACCCTCTGGTGCCTGTTCTTTTACTGTTTCCGGCTTTTGGAAAGTCGGAGCTTCCTTTTGTGGTATCAGAGATGGAGGGGGAGTACTCTCCATGAGGAGCTGGCCAGCGTCAGGAGGAGTTGCTGCATAGAGGGTGCTTGCCGTAACGGTTGAAGCGAATAAGAGTATTTTCCATAATGCTGCCATGCTGGACTCCCTGAAAATTATTAACAAGTGATTTCAATGGTTCCGAGTTGAGTCAATCGGCAAGCGCTCAATGTTATAGTGTTTGTTATCCGATTGTTATCAGTACAATTGACCGGCTCTCGCCACCAAACTTGTCTTTGGCGACCAGCTCAATTCTGTATTTTCCTATTGCCTCTTTTGGCGCTTTCCCGCTTATTATTTTTCGCTTGGGGTCAAATGAGATCCATGACGGTACTGCTGTGCCATTGATTGAGTGTGCTTCGAGAGTGACAATTGCATCGGGATTGCTGTTGCTGAAGATGCTGTCAGGGAGAGAAAAAAAGAACAATGCTTCTGCTCTTGCTGGCACGGTTATCGTCTCGGGAGCAATAAGGTCACCACTCTGGGAGCTGTATTTTGTATTCTTAATGGCTCTTCGCCTTACGATAAAACTTTTCTGTGGCGAGTTGATTGTCTGATCAGGTTTACTGAAAAGGGTTTCGCCAGAAAGAACTCTTTTTGCTCGGTGTTCTGTTTCAGATTGCCAGCTCAGTATCGGATTGATCTCATTAAAGTTGATCGGCTGTTTGTTAATGGCATAGATAAACCCGTTGCCGGATTCCTTCATATTAAAGGGGGGGGAGCTGATGTAACTGGCGTTGTAGCGACGAAAGTCAGATATCAGTTCGCCTTCAATGGTTGTTTCGGGATTGTCAGCATAAACTAACCATCGGGCTGTTCCGTTGGTGGAGAGTCTTGCATTTGCGCTATTGTCGAAATCGTTACCTGCCAGAATAATTGTGCTTCCCTCTGTCGCTTCGCTTGCAAGAGTTCCTGAGGCGAGAGTGATACCGGAGCCCTCTGTCGGCCCGAAGTTCAGGGCGATGATGTTGCTGGCGGTGATGTTGCGCAAGGTGATGTCACCGCTCTCCCTGTTGGTATTTCCCGATCCATCGCGCAGTTCGATGGTCACATTTCCTGAACCAGCGCGAATAGATGTGCCTTCACCCATGGTGATTGTTGCGTTTCCTGCCGAACGCCATTGATCAACGACTCCACTTGCCTGAGTATCGTTCGAAACTATTGTCAGATTGCCGTTATCGGTTGAGATAGTCGCATTGAGCAGTATGCTTCTTCCTGCATTCAGGTAGAGATTTCCCCCGTTTCCAAGGGGATTGTCGGCGATGATGGATGAATTGATGGTGATGTCATTGTTTGCCTTCAGAACGACCTGGCTCCCTTTATTGAGCAGCGCGGTTATTTGTGATGGATGGAAGGTGTTGGCAGCATCCGGGTTAAAACTGTATTCCTGTTCAACAGATGCCTGTTCAGGGTTTGGGGTAAGAATCTCTACCCAACCCGTTTCGTTTGCGCGGTTAAAAGAGCTGACAACGAAGCTCCCGTTCATGTTGCCGATGGTGAGCGCTGTAATGCCGCCAATACCGAGTTGTTCCTCTTTGCTGGATCCAACAAGGCTGTTCAATGAGCTTAATGCTCCGGTTGTGCTGTTGTTGAGTCCATCCAGCAAGGTCAAGGCACCAGCATTGGTTAATGTCCCATTGTTCCATAATGGAGAAGAGACGATGTAGTTGCCGTTGGGTAGAGCTGTCACTGTTCCGACCTGATCGCCTGTTTTCGAGCCGACCAGACTGTTGGAAGAGCTGATTACTCCGGCACTCCCTCCAAGACCATCTCCCCAGGTCACCGCGCCGGTATTGGCCGTTGTTCCCTGATCCCATAGTATGGAAGAGGCAACATAATTACCTTTATTCAAAGCGGTTATGTTATTTTTCCCTGAACTGTCTGATCCGGCATAGTCATTTTTGCTTGAACCGATCAGACTGTTCTCTTCACCAATCACTCCTGTCGTTCCCTCGAAACCATTTCCCCAGGTCACTGCACCTGCGTCGGTAGCCGGACCATTGTCCCAGTATGGGGCTCCAATGACGTAGTTCCCGTTTGTGAGGGGTATTATATTATAACGTGTTCCATCATTGACAGTTGAACCAACCAGACTGTTGGCAGGGCTTATGGTACCGACCGAGCCTCCGTTGCCATTTCCCCAGCTTACTGCTCCCGCGTCAGTGGCCGTGCCGTTGTCCCAATGCGGCCATGCCGCTACGTAGTTTCCGTTGGTCAGTGCCGTCACTGTTGAACCAAGCCCATCACTGGCTGCTGAACTGGTCAGACTGTTGGAACTACTTATCATTCCGGCAGTTCCACCGATTCCATTACCCCAGGTCACTGCACCAGCATTAGTCGTTGGACCATTATCCCATTCGGGGGATCCAACCACGTAGTTGCCATTGGCAAGAGCTGTAACATAAGCTGAAGCAAGGTCATTTGCCGTTGATCCCACCAGACTGTTCGTCGTGCTTATTACTCCGATGGCACCATTGATTCCATTACCCCAGGTCACCGCTCCTGCGTCAGTAGTTGTACCATTGTCCCATGCTGGTGAGGTAACCACGTAGTGGCCATTGGCCAGTGCCGTTACCCCGGTTCCAACTTTATCCTCTTTTTTTGAACCGACGAGGCTGTTTGTTGCGATTATTGTTCCGACAGCGCCGTTGAGTCCATTCACCAGGGTTGCCATACCTGCATTGGTGATTGAGCCATTATCCCAATTTGGTGCGCTCACAACGTAATTACCGTTTTTCAGGGCAGTGACGCTGCCAACCTGATCGCCGGTTTTGGAGCCGACCAGACTGTTGGTCGCGCTTATTGTTCCAACTGTTCCGCCGAGACCGTTCGACCAGGTTACGGCACCGGCATTGGTAACGGTTCCTTTGTCCCATAATGGTGATGAAACCACGTAATGGCCATTCGTTAATGCTGTTACCGTACCAACCTGATCATTTTTTTTGGAACCGACGAGGCTGTTGGCAGCACTTATTACCCCAATCGTGCCGCTGAGCCCATTCCCCCAGGTGACAGCCCCGGCGTCGCTGGCTGTACCATTGTCCCAGCCTGGTGAGCTGACCACGTAGTTTCCGTTGTTCAGAGTTATTACACGGATTGAAGTACCATCATTGGCTGTAGAGCCCACCAGGCTGTTGGTGCCAGATACGCTTCCGCTTACGCCGATGCTCTCATTAATCCATGTTACTGCGCCAGCAGCAGCCTGATCTCCATTCGACCATTCAGATGTTGATGTTACAGCACTTTTCCTGCCAGTCAGTGCAGTGACCGTTTCACCTATCTGGTCATTGGCTGTTGAGCCGCAGAGCATCGAAAGCAAGGTTCCATCCGGCCTGTAGAGTCTGACAGCTCCGGCATCGGTTGCAACGAAATCATCGAAGGGGCTGGCAACAAGAATGTTGCCGTTGCTCAGCTCAAGGATATCTCCGGAGCCATGCTGATCACCCTCTGCCGGGTTTGCATCAGGCAAGGGAATAAGGGAAAAGAGGGGAATTGTGACACTGGCGTCAATGGTGATATTTTGCGGGTCAAGCAGCAGAAAGCCGTTGTTGCCATGAGGCGCGCCTGTGCTGACCTGGCCGGAGAGCGTGAGTGTTTCGTGGCTGGAGAGTTCGACCTCTCCTCCGTTCCCACTGTTATGGCCTCCCATGGCTTCAATTGTGCCGGAAAAAGCGGTTGAGTGATCTGACCAGAGTACTACCGTACCGCCGTTGCCATTTTCAAGAGCGTTGGCCTTGAAGTTGCAGCTCCCGGTTACTGTGGTGGATTCGGCGTTGGCCAGATAGCTGCTTTTGCCCTGCCAGCCACCCCCGATGAGAATGCTTCCTCCTCCATTCTGGCCATTAGCTTCTATCTGAGCTCCGGCGAGAAACGTTTGTGGTGCAGTGATGCTGATCTGCCCGCCTCGTCCCGAACTGCCGTTTGCACTGAACATTCCAGAGAGATAGAGTCCCTTTCCTGCATCAAGCTCAATCTGGCCACCCTCGGCTCCATCGGCAGTCATGCGGCTTGCTGCGGTTTGCTCAATGTTACCTGTTGCATCAATTGCTATTGTTCCTCCACTGGCAGAGCCCCCGGCATTCCAGGTGCCAGCATCGATAAGGTTGTTGCTACTGACAGTGATTGCAGAAGCGGTGAATGTGCCTGTGTTGATGATTGATGCGCCTTCGAGCACGATGGTGCCATTGCGTTCCTTCATGCTGGTTGCACGAACCTGACCACTGTTATTTACCACGGAGGCAAGCAGAGCGTCGGCGGCCGAGGCTTTTATCACCACTCTTCCATCGTTGGCTTCGATCACGCCGCTGTTTCTGATCTGAGCATTATATGCCGTCTCTTCAACTCTGATTGCTACCAGACCGGAGGGGTCAAGGTTGAGGGTAATTTTTTCACCGGCGGCTATACCCGTTGTTCCGCCTGTGGTGACAATAGTGCCGGTGTTCGAGACATTTTTTCCAAGCAGCGCTATGAATCCACCACTCAAAGAGCCCTGATTTATTACTGAACCCGCCGTGCCGTGCCGGAAGAATGCATATTTTTCTGAGAGGAAGTCGCTGTTTCTGATATCGAGTGTAGAGGTCACCAATCCTCCAACGTTGATGCTGGCGCCGGGAGCAAACAGTACGCCGTTCGGGTTCACCAGAAAGAGGCGTCCGTTTGCGGAAAGCGTACCGAACAGTTCAGAAGGATCCTCACCCGAAACCCGGTTGAGGAGGGCGGAGCGGCTGTCAGGCTGGACTACGTTGACGCTTTCATCTCTGCCGATACCGAAGGAGCTCCAGTTGATAATGGCTTGGCTGCTCTGTTGCTCAATTTGCATTGCTGTGAGTGATGGAGTGCTGATGGTGGCCTTTCCGGCAGCCAACTCACCTCCGGCGGGCAAAGCGACAACCTCGTGTCCAGCAAGCAGGGAGAAAAGTACAACAACAGCTACAACTACTGTACTCCTGACATTGCTCCTGATAAAGCTATGGGCGCTGCACATTGAATCCGGAAAATATTACAATTATATTGCTCTGATCACTTCTCCGTAGTTACGCAAAATTACAGTAAACACAAAGGGGCCTGCTGAATTTTATGTGACTCTATCTTTGATCGTGATGTTCTTCCCAAAAGTTCTTCTGATAAGAAAGCTCTGTTTTCAGCTTTTGGTGCGCAATCGGGCTGAATTTTTATAAATTCAAGAGCTTTTTTGTTTTCACCGGTTATCCGGCAGAGGGTTTTTACTTATTCTGGAAATTTGTATTGGTGCGGTTCAGAGCCGTATTGTTAACCTATGGGAATAGATATCAGGAATATCTGGTCAACGATTGTTACTGAGGCGGCAAATGAGTGCGGTCGTGATCTCCAGATCAGGGTTTTTTTAGAGCAGCATATTCTGCGTTTTGATGATTTTGGCTCTTCACTGGCGATGCTTTTGTCGGTGAAGCTTGGATCGAAGCATTTTCCTCCTCTTGTGCTGCAAGGGCTTTTTGAAGATTTTTATCTGCAATGTCCTGAAGCTGTTGAACATGCAGCCTATGATCTTGTTGCAACGAAGCAGCGTGATCCGGCAGCGGTACACTTCTTCGAGATCATGCTTTTTCTGAAAGGATATCAGGCCTTGCAGGCTTACCGTCTTGGTCACTGGCTCTGGAAAAATGGACGTAAAACCATGGCCTATTTTATCCAGAACCGTATCTCTGAGATCTTTGCCGTTGATATTCATCCCGCAGCGCTTATCGGTAAGGGCATTTTCTTTGATCATGCAACCAGTCTTGTGATTGGTGAGACTGCAGTGGTTGAAGATAATGTGTCGATTTTGCATGAAGTTACGCTTGGTGGCACGGGAAAGGAGAGCGGCGATCGTCATCCGAAAGTGAAAAAGTCGGTGATGATTGGAGCGGGAGCCAAGATCCTTGGTAATGTGGTGATTGGTGAGGGCGCCAAGGTCGGGGCGGGGAGCGTGGTGCTTGATGATGTGCCGCCCCACTTCACGGTTGTCGGTGTTCCAGCCCAGATTGTGGGTAGAACCGAGGTTTCAGAACCCTCTCGTGATATGAACCAGAGGGTGGTTAATACGGGCAAAGAGGCTCCTTTAACGAGTCAGGAATGAAAGGCGCTGCGGATACTCTCCCGATAAAGGTCAAGGCGCTGGCTGATTTCATCCAGATGATCACCGCCGAGTTTTTCAAGCAGTGCATTGGCGATGACCGGCGCAAGAACGGCTTCAGCAACCACACCGGCAGCGGGTACTGCACAGGTATCGCTGCGTTCAAAGCGTGAAGGGGTTGGTTGCAGGGTTTCAACATCAAAGGAGAGCAGGGGAGTAACCAGTGATGAGATAGGTTTCATTGCCGCCCGCAGGTGAATGGTCTGTCCGCTCGACATGCTTCCTTCGAGGCCACCAGCTCTGTTGGTTTTTCTGATTACCCCCTTTTCCCGAGAAAGGTGAAACTCATCATGTACTTCTGAACCCGGTTTTCCAGCGTTTTCGAAAGCGGTACCAATTTCTACTCCCTTGATAGCCTGAATGGAGATGATTGCTGCAGCGAGTGCGGCATCGAGGCGCCGGTCATGTTGTACATAGCTGCCGAAGCCAGGAGGTACACCAGTAATAAAAATTTCGATGATTCCACCAAGGGTGTCTCCGCGCTCACTGGCGGCGTCTATGGCTGCGAGTGCGTTTGTTTCAGTCTCTTTTCCGAGCATGCGTACTGGTGAGAGGTCGGCCTGCCGTGCAACAGCTTCAGCACCTTCAAGGAGGAGTCCTTCAAGCTGCTCATCCGGTGAGGCTTCTGCTGCCGATCCAATGGCAGAGATGTAGCTGCCGATTTCAATGCCGAGTGCTTTGAGAAAGAGTCGTGCAATTGTTCCTGCCGCTACTCTTGCTGCCGTCTCTCGAGCTGAAGAGCGTTCAATAACAGGGCGTACATCGTCAAAACCGTATTTGATGCGTCCTGCAAGATCGGCATGTCCAGGTCTTGGAATGGTGATTTTTGAGCATTGCTCATCGGGTTTTTCAAACTGGGCCATGGTTGTTGTCCAGTTTTGCCAGTCGCGGTTTTTGATCACCAGCGTAATGGGCGAGCCGATGGTTTTGCCGAACCGGACGCCGGAGAGTATCTCTGCCTTGTCGCTCTCTATTTTCATGCGTCCCCCCCTGCCATGTCCTTGCTGACGGCGGGCTAACTGGGTATTGATCTCCTTCGGAGTTATGGTGATGCCTGCAGGCATTCCTTCCACTATTGCCGATAGTGCCGGTCCATGTGACTCTCCGGCGGTAAAGTATCGTATCATTTTTTATGCAGTAGAATGCCCGGCTGCACCTGGAACCCTGCAGCCGGACTTTTTGAATGGATTTCTCTTTTCAGAGAGAGGTTCAGCGAAGAATTCTCGCAGCCTCTTTTGCATAGTAGGTAAAGATCAGGTCTGCACCGGCACGTTTCATGCAGAGCAGCGACTCCATCATAACTCTTTTTTCGTCGATCCATCCACGCTGGGCTGCAGCCTTGACCATGGAGTATTCGCCGGAGACATGGTAGATTGCCACAGGAGTGTCAAAACGCTCTTTCGTGCGGTAGACAATGTCGAGATAGGCAAGGCCGGGTTTGACCATGACGATATCGGCACCTTCCATGATGTCGAGCTCAATTTCTTTCATGGCCTCATCAGTGTTGCCGGGATTCATCTGATAGGTTGTCTTGTCACCGAACTGCGGCGCCGAATGCAGGGCGTCACGGAATGGGCCATAGAAGCTTGATGCGTATTTGGCAGCGTAGGAGAGAATGCCGACATCGGAGAAGTCTGTGTCGTCAAGAGCCTCGCGGATGGCGCCGATACGACCGTCCATCATATCGCTGGGAGAGACGAAATCAGCTCCGGCGTTGGCGTGGGATATTGCCATTTTACAGAGCACCTCAACGGTTTCGTCATTGAGAATAATGCCATCTCTTACCAGTCCGTCATGGCCAAAAGGGGTGAACGGGTCAAGCGCGACGTCGGTCATGATACACAGATCAGGCACTTTTGCCTTGATGGCGCGGATGGCTTCCTGGATGATCCCGTATTCATTATAGGCTTCGCTGCCATCTTCGGTTTTTACTTCCGGAATACCAAAGAGATCAATAGACTGAATTCCAAGATCCCAGAGTTCCTGGCACTCTTTTACTGCATTGTCAATCGAATAGCGGAAGCTTCCCGGCATGGAGGAGACCTCTTCAACGACGTTGGTTCCCGGGCAGACAAAAAGCGGGTAAACCAGATCATTGATTGTCAGGTGTTTTTCCTGCACAAGGTTTCTGATTGCGGCACTTTTACGTAATCTTCTGGGTCGCTGGACAATATTGAGTAGATTGAGCTGGCTCATGGCTGATGAGATATTATGGTTTTAAAAAGGCTAAAAATAAGAAAATCGATGAACATCACGAAGCATTTCACCGAGCCAATATGTTCTTGGCGGCACCATTGAAGAGAAAAATTTAGACCAGGAAGCTCATCATGATGCCTGCGGCAATGGCTGAACCGATTATGCCGGAAACGTTCGGGGCCATGGCATGCATGAGCAGATGATTTTCAGGGTCAGCCTTCAGCCCCTCCATTTGCGCTACGCGGGCGCTTTCAGGAACCGCAGCAACACCTGCAGCGCCGATCAACGGGTTGATTTTGTTTCCCTCGGAAAGAAAAAAGTTCATGAATTTTGCAAACAGGATTCCGCCAGCCGTTGAGAACATGAATGCCGTCGCGCCAAGGATGAAAATAAGGGCAGAATTGTGGGTCAGAAATGTTGTCGCCTGAGTTGACGCTCCGATGGTAACTCCAAGAATGATGGTGACTATGTCGATCATGGCATTTTTGGCCGTATCGGCAAGCCGTTTTGTGACCATTGATTCTTTGAGCAGATTGCCCAGGAAAAGCATACCGAGCAGCGGCAGGGAGCCGGGAGCAATAAATCCGGTCAGGAGCAGACCGAATACAGGGAACATCACCTTCTCGATTTTGGTAACCGAACGAGGCGGCTTCATTTTGATTCTGCGCTCTTTTTGGGTCGTCAAAAGGCGCATGATCGGTGGCTGAATAAGCGGGACAAGCGCCATATAGGTGTATGCTGCGATGGCTATGGAGCCGACGAGATGCGGAGCAAGCCGGGAAGAGAGAAAAATTGCTGTCGGGCCATCAGCGCCTCCGATGATACCGATAGAAGCTGATTCGGGATTGGTGAAGCCGAGGGAGATAGCTCCAAGATAGGTCATGAAAATGCCGAGCTGCGCCGCAGCACCGAGCAGGATAAGCTTCGGATTTGAAATCAGCGGTGAAAAATCGGTCATGGCCCCTATTCCAAGAAAAATCAGGGGGGGAAATATTCCTTTCAGTACACCCTGGTAGAGGTAGTTCAGGACGCTGCCATCCTGATAGATACCGAGAGCCATACCACCATGCTCGATAAACGGGGTATTGCCGATCAGAATACCGAAACCGATCGGAACCAGAAGAATCGGTTGATATTCATAGCGGATCGCCAGGTAGATGAATACCATTCCGACAAGAATCATCAACAGGTGTCCCGGAGTTGCATTGGCAAAACCGGAATACCCGAAAAACTGCATAAGTTCGTCCATAATGGTGTTATTCAATTTCTATCAGGATATCACCCTGCATGACTGTATCGCCTACGGCTACCTTCACCGTCTTGACGGTACCGGCTTTTTCTGCAAAAATATTGTTTTCCATTTTCATGGCTTCCAGTACCAGAATGGGTTCTTCGCGTTTTACCTTTGAACCGGGCTGAACCATGAGGGCAATGATCGTACCTGGCAGAGGCGCCTTTACGATACTCAGTCCCGGGGTGTTCAGTGGCTGCGGCGGTTTCACTGGAGTCGGAGGGGTATAGCGGACCAATTTGGGGGTCTGCGGCCTTTTGATCTCCTGGCCAAGTTCAACCTGATATGAGGTACCGTTAACTTCAATTTCGGCAATGTTTTCCTCAAAAGATTTGATCTCGACATTGTAGCGGTTTCCGCCGATCGTGAATTTATATTTTCTCATCGTTGAAACCCTTTGAAATTAATGACATTGTAGATTTTTGAACTCCATGGTGAGTAGCTTTTGCCGACTTTTCTGATAGTCAGAATTGCATTTTCCTGATCGTGCAGCTCGTCAAGATAGAGTGAGATCGCCACACTGATGGCAGCGCTGACCTCTCCGGGAATCATGTTTCCCGCCAGGGCTCTTTTTGCTTCGTCACCCTTATCATCAAATGTTCTTCTGACATTCCACGAAAGAATTTTCGGTATCACACTGAAAAGCAGGGCGAGCAGGAAAAATGAAAGAAAGACAACACTGTATCCCGTGACAGCCAGTGCCAGGTGCTGACTTTGGATTGCCGGGAGATTGACCGGAAAATATTGAAGGATCGATGGCATGTTTTTTCCGCGTTTACAATGGTAGGGTAGAGTGCTTTTTTGGAGGATTGTTGTCCTTTTTGGTCAGGAGCGACTGAAGGGAGCGAATGATCCTGAAACGGGTATTGCGCGGTTCGATGATATCGTCGATATATCCGAATTTTGCCGCTTCGTAGGGATTGGAGAATTTTTCACGATACTCCGCAGCGTTTTCAGCAACGAACCGGGCACGCTCTTCCAGATCTTCGATGGCATTCAGATCCCTGTTGAAAAGGACCTCAATGGCCCCTATCGGTCCCATAACAGCAATCTCGGCTGTTGGCCATGCATAGTTGACATCACCGCGAAGATGCTTGGAACTCATAACAATGTATGCTCCACCATATGCTTTGCGCAGGATGATGGTGATTTTTGGCACGGTGGCCTCTGCATAGGCAAAAATCAGTTTTGCTCCGTTGGTGATAATGCCGTCAAACTCCTGTGCACTGCCGGGAAGGAAACCGGGAACATCGACAAGGGTGACGATGGGAATGTTGAAGGCGTCACAGAATCGGACAAATCTTGCCGCCTTGCAGGATGCGTTGATGTCAAGACAACCGGCAAGATAGTTGGGCTGGTTGGCGACGATACCGGTGGAGATACCATTGAAGGTGACAAAGCCGACAACAATGTTTCTTGCATATTGCCGCTGTACTTCGAGGAACTCTCCGTTATCGGCAATAGAATGGATCACATCCTTGATGTCGTAAGGGATTGATGGCTTCTCGGGTATTATGGAGTTCAGTTTATCGTCAAGGCGATCGACCGGATCATCACAGATTGCAAGGGGTGGCTCTTCAAGATTATTCTGCGGCAGGTAGCTGAGCAGCTTTTTAATCAGCAGGATTCCTTCGGTTTCATCCGCACCGACAAAATGGGTTACTCCTGATTTTGTGGCATGAACCGAAGCGCCTCCAAGATCCTCGTCGGTAATGCTCTCTCCGGTAACCGTCTTCACAACTTTTGGACCAGTGACAAACATATGACTGGTTTTTTCGACCATGACGACGAAATCAGTCAGCGCTGGAGAGTAGACCGCGCCACCTGCACAGGGCCCGAAAATTGCCGATATCTGGGGTATGACTCCCGATGCCATAGTGTTTCTCTGGAAAATACTTGCGTATCCGGCAAGACTTCTTACCCCTTCCTGTATTCTTGCTCCGCCGCTGTCATTAATTCCGATAAAAGGAGCGCCCATTTTCATGGCCTGATCCATCACCTTGCAGATTTTCAGTGCGTTGGTTTCTGAAAGTGATCCGCCAAGAACCGTAAAATCCTGAGAAAAAATATAGACAAGACGACCATCAATGGTACCGTGACCGGTAATCACTCCATCGGAAAGAAATTTTTCCTTGTCAAGTCCAAAATCAGTGGTACGGTGCGATACGAACATATCATACTCTTCGAAGCTTCCTTCGTCAAGCAGCAGATTAAGGCGTTCCCGAGCGGTAAATTTCCCTTTTTTATGCTGTGCGTCTATGCGTTTTTGTCCACCGCCAAGGCGGGCTTTTTCGCGTTCGGCAATCAAGCGTTTCATTGTGTTTTGCGATATTGATTAACTAACTTGCCGGTCGAAAGTGACTTTTCAGGAGCTTGTCCGGGGTTAAGCAGGAGCGCTGTACATGCAGCCTCAGTACTCGGCATAAATAATTTGAGCCACAAGATATTAAAAGAAAAGATAAAACCATGACACCATTGAATTCTGATCTTCAGCTTGCTGTGGAAATGGCTGAACAGGCCGGGAAGTTAACCCTCAGTTACTTTTCCCGTAAATCGTTACAGGTTTTCACAAAAAGAGATGCAAGCCCGGTCACCGAGGCTGATCGTAAAGCTGAAGAGCTTATCCGTTCAGCAATTGCTTCCCGCAATCCCGAAGATGGAGTGCTCGGCGAAGAATTTGAAGAGCGCCCTTCCGGCAATAATCGTCGCTGGATCATTGATCCCATTGATGGTACCAAGGCCTTCATTCATGGAGTGCCTCTCTATGGTGTGATGATTGCGCTTGAGATCGATGGAACGGTAAACCTTGGCGTTGTGCATTTCCCTGCACTTGGCGAACTCTATTATGCCGAAAAGGGAGGCGGAGCATTTCTCAACGGATCACCGATAGCGGTCTCTTCCATTTCCGACCTTAAAGATGCAACGGTTTTGTATACGGAAAAAGAGTATCTGCTCGATACACTCTCTCAGCACCCGGTAGATCAGCTTCGCCATAAAGCTGGACTGGTGCGCGGATGGGGTGACTGTTACGGACATATGCTCGTTGCCTCCGGCAGGGCGGAAGTCTCGGTCGATAAAATCATGAGCCCCTGGGATTGTGCGGCACTGATTCCCATTGTGACTGAAGCTGGAGGGTGTTGTTTCGATTACCGGGGAAAGACGACAATATCAGGCGAAGGGCTGGTCAGCGCAAACAATGCCATTGGAAGAGCTTTGCTTGCTGAAATAGAGGGGTGAGATGGGCTCCACCGCTCAATCAGTCAGCTTTTCTGCTATGGCTTTTGCAAAGCTTGGTGCGTCGAATGATTCGGGGATGATATCTACCTTGACGCCAAGTTTTTTGAGCGCATTGGCGGTTGTGGTTCCTATGGCGGCAATCTGCACTCCGGAGGGAAGTGCGGTTGTCCCCATAGCCTCAAAAAAATTGATGGCGGTTGAGGGGCTGGTAAAGGAGAGGCAGGAGAGTTCGCCCTGCTCAAGCAACGATTTTATTTTTGCACTCTCTTCAAGCGAAGGTGTCAGGTTTGCATAAACGGTCAACTCAACGCAATGCCCTCCCCGTTTTTCAATCACCTCGGGAATAACACCAAGAGAAAGGGTTCCTCTCAGAAAAAGAAAGGTGTGGCCAGATATTGCCTCATCGCCAATTTCCTCCATGAGAGTAACGGCATCAGCAATTTTCGGTATAGGTTCGGTTGTTACACCGTGTGCCGCAAGGTCGGAGGAGGTTGTTTTTCCGACAGCCCAAACCTTGAGCTTCTGGAGGTTTTTCAGCTCATCAGGGCTCTCCTTGAGCAGCCGATCCATAAATAAGCCGACACTGTTGGGGCTGGTAAAAAAAACTCCATCAAACAGGGTAAGGTCAGGAACCTTCCAGCCGGAGACCGGCCTGATCTCGATTGTCGGAAAAACAATCGAGTTCAGACCATACTCTTCCAGTTTCTTTACAAATGATGCAGCCTGATCTTTCGGACGGGTGACAAGAACAGTTTTCATCAGCGGGTTTTACGGATTTGTGACAGAATTGCGTCCGCACCCTGTTTCAGCAACTCCTCGGCAAGTTCAATACCAGCCGCTTCAGCCTGTTCAGGTGAAGTAAGTCCGGTTTTTGTGATGTTATTATGCAATCCGATTTTTCCATCAACCGAACCAACATAGGCAAGCAAGGTCAGTGTGCCATTTTTAAACGAAGCATAGGCGCCGATAGGAATCTGGCATCCACCCTGAAGATGACGAAGCAGTGCGCGTTCTGCCCTGCAGCAATATTCCGTTGTGGAGTGGTTGAGGATTCTGACAATCTCCCTTGTCTGTTCGTCATCAACACGGGTCTCAATGCCGAGAGCGCCCTGTCCGACAGCAGGAAGCATCACTTCATGCGGAAGGATTTCGGAAATACGGTCACTGAAATTGAGGCGGAAAACACCTGCATAGGCAAGCATCATGGCATCGAACTCGCCGTTGTCGAACTTCTGGAAACGGGTATTGAGATTGCCTCTGATATCGCGGATATCCAGATCAGGACGAAGGCTGAGCAACTGCGACATGCGGCGAAGGCTGCTGGTTGCCATTTTTGCATTCTGGGGAAGATCCTTCAGTTTGACACCATTTTTCGAAATGATGACATCCCTTGTATCCTCTCGCTCGGTGAAGGAGGTAATAATAAGCCCATCAGGAGTAGCCGTCGGAACATCTTTCAGACTGTGAACAGCCAGGTCAATCTCTTTGGTAATCAGATGTTTCTCAATGTCCTTGGTGAAAAGTCCCATATCTCCGATTTTGGAGAGCGGGGAGTCGAGAAGGACATCACCGGTTGTTTTAACCAGTTTGAGAGTGATATCAAGCTCAGGAAAATGCCTGGACAGTTCCGCCTTGGTAAATTCTGCCTGCCACAAAGCGAGCGGGCTGGATCTGGTACCGATGATAAGCTGTTTTTTCAAAGCAATTACAGATTTTTATTTAGTGGGACTGATTTGGTTCTTCGAGATCGAAAACGTTTCGCACAAGATTGACCCTGCTTGGAATAGAGTCCGTTGTGTCAATTGGCGCCTTGAGCATTTTAATGGGGTGGTGCAGGATTTTCTTCAGGATTCGGTCGGTAAGGTGCTCCATCCTCTGGAGCTCTTCTTCGCTGACTTTATAGCGATAGCGTTCAAGCTCCTTTTCCTTGATTTCAATGAACTTCGACTGAAGATCCACGATTGTGGGTCTCACTTTCAGGGTATTGATCCATTGCCCGAAAGCGATAAGCTCCTCTTCTATGATGGCATTGACCTTTGGAAGTTCGCGGCTTCGTTTTTCAAGGTTCTTGTCGATGATATGCTTGAGGGCATCAATGTCCTTGAGGAACATGTTCTGCAGTTTGGAAACATCCGGGTCAACGTTTCTCGGCAATCCGAGATCAAGAATAATGACCGGCTTCAGTCGTCGCTTGATCATGCTCTGGTGCATCTCAGCCTCATTGAGGACATACTCTTTGGTGCTGATGGCCGTTATGATGATATCAAATTCGTGCAAATGCTCCCTGAACGTTTCAAATGGCAGCACTTTGTTGGTGCCGAGTTCTTCAGCAAGTGTTTCAGCCTTGGAGAGCGTTCTGTTGGTAATAACAATATTACGGGCATTTTTCTGAAACATGTGCTTTGCAGCCAGTTCACCGGTTTCACCTGCTCCGACCAGCAGCACCTTCTTCATGGAGAGATTTGAGAAAATCTTCTGGGCAAGTTCAACGGCAGCATAGCTTACCGAAACAGCCCCCTCCATGATTTTGGTTTTCGTTTTGACCTTCTTGGCTACACTGAAAGCTGTATGGCAGAGACGGGTGATGAGAATACCCGCACATTGTGTTTCGGCGGCAATACGATAGGCATTTTTGACCTGGCCGAGAATCTGCCCTTCACCAAGGACAAGCGAATCAATTGCACTTGCCACTTCAAAGATATGACGAGCTGTTCCGCAGTAAAAACGGCTGAAAAAGTGTTCAGGACGCACCTCTTTTCGGGCATCCTTGAAGGAGATCAGATACTCCTTGAGAAACTCTCCGTTCACCTCGTATATCGCGGGCACAACGTACAGCTCAGTGCGGTTACAGGTAGATACGACCATGGCTTCGTGGGCAAGTCCGCTGGAAATAAGGCCGGTAATGAACTCCTTGTTTTGAACTTCAGAAAGGGAGATTCTTTCACGGATTTCAATAGGTGCGGTTTTGTGATTGACACCAACTGAAATGATGTTCATGGCAGGGTTGTTTAAATGAGCTGATGACGAACAATCCAATAAAAAATACTGCGTTTCAGTATAGAACGACAATTTACGAATATATTCTAAAAGCCCCTATTTTCAAAGAACTGTCATGGTTAAAAGGAGAGTCCATGGAACGTAGGGGAAAAAAAGGTCATCAACACGATGAGAATGGTGATGAAGACAAAGAGAAAAATAAAGAGGTAAGCCATGTGCTTGATATCCCAGCCGATGATCGGCTTGATGAAAATGCCGGTGCCGTAGAGTAACCAGATGACGATCAGGGTGACAAGCTTTGGTTCCAGCAGATTGATTGCCTCACCGGAAGCATTTTGCTCAATCGCTCCGGCAAAAATGGTAATCGAAAGAAAAATAAAGCCGAAAGCCACGGCATGCATGGTGAGTTTCTCCAGCACTTCAAGGTTGGGAAGACGCTGAAAAAGCAATTCAAAGCGGTTTTGCTCTATCTGGCGAAACAGCAGCAGATAGAGTATGCTGTAAAGACCGGCAATGGCTATGGCACTGAAGCCGAAAATAGCCGCAATCAGGTGAACACCGATGCCGATACCACTGAAGGTGATCCCCGTATTTGAGATCTGTGCAGTAAGGATTGACGATATAAGCTGAGCGCCCGCTGCAAAAGAGATGACAAAAAATCCCGTTTTGTCACTTTTGGTTGTAAATTCGATAAACAGATAGGTGATCGTGAGGGTGAGCCCTACCATGGTCATAAGGTTCACCGTCGAATAGTTGATCTTGTACCCTTCAAGAGAGGTAAGAAGCCCCAGGTAGACCACATGGGTAAGAACAGTAAGGACAAGGATGGGCTGTTTATATTTTTTCCCAAACTGGATGTCCTTGAAAAAATGGGCACCATAGAGAAAAGTTGTCACCAGATAGAAGAGTGAAACAAGCTGATTAAGGACAAGCAGCGGCAGATTATCAAATAATATATTATTCATTGTATGGTTTAAGGGAGTGAACAGCCATGAAACAGCCCTCTTGACAGCAATTCCAGATTTGAAAATGGTAAATAGAATTATATCAATTAAGCACAGCTATCAATTTTATGGCCTATAGATTTCCATTACCACGAATAAGTGGTTACTCGGAGAGATTAATCGGGACATAAA